>ENA-OQAA01000064-OQAA01000064.1-human-gut-metagenome-genome-assembly--contig:-NODE-64-length-72668-cov-4.331275_pt1 | contig 72668 bp, 89 predicted proteins | sample MGYA00242489_ERZ504515 | MGnify/ENA primary metagenome ERZ504515 (study PRJEB26092, sample SAMD00036237) | human gut metagenome | host: Homo sapiens | study: EMG produced TPA metagenomics assembly of... | reverse complement strand
CAATACTTCCCTCCTTGCCTTGTATTTTCCTGTGGCTTTATTTATTTATTTTCTCAACAAGAATAAAATAAGATTGTTCTTTATTATATTGTGCTTTTATTTATCATCTTTTCGCAATTTTTGTTCTGATTTTTTTGCACATTTTCTCACTTTGCTGCAAGCGGTTTTTTCAGCAGAACGATTCCAAGCATTGCCACGACAGAACCTGCCGCAACGGCAGCCAGAAACAGCAGCGGATCGGAAGCTGCAAACGGGATTGCCCCCTCTGTGATAAAGGAAAGTCCCATAATGAAATTCGTTGCCACTGTCTGCTGTTCACTCTTTGTAAACCGGTTTTTAAAAAACAGTGTCGCCAGAGCAATTCCGATCGGCGGAACCATACCTCCAAGCACTGCTCCGAGCAGGACTCTGCTGGATTCTCCCATACTTGCCAGCACCTGATTCAGCCACTCATTGAACGCTCCGACCGGCGGATTGACCACAAATACCATAAGGGCTCCCATTGCCGCGATTCCCAAAAACGGATACAAAAGCATCGGCTTTGTTCCCTCCAGCGCTTTTGGAAGCTTTTCCAGAATTTTCTTTAAACCGAGCATGATCAGTCCTGCCGCAAAACCTGCGATCAGTGCGCCAAAGAAACCAGAAGACACCCAGCCGGCCTCCTCTGCAGCCATTGTCATACCGCTTTTTGCCAGAAGACCTCCTACGATTCCGGGCATCAATGCCGGTCTGTCCGCAAGCGCCATGGCGATATATCCTGCCAGAATCGGGAACATCATTCGCCTTGTTTTCCAGGCTTTCCGCCGCCATATATGTGTGGGCAATCCCTGTGGGACATGCAGTAACTGCCAGTACCCGGTATCCCTCTTCCGGCTGATCCTGCGTCTGTTTTTCTTCTCCGTACTCTTCAGGAAATTTCTTTCTCTCCGCCTCATCAATGTGTGCCAGAAATTCTGTTACATCCGCTGCATCCAGCAGATTTGTCCGAAATTCGTCATCCATTAAAAGCATGGAAAGACGGCTGAGTACTTCCAGATGCACATTATCTTCTGTATTCGGTGCTGCGATCAAAAAAAATCATATGTACCGGCTGTCCGTCCAGTGCATCATAATCCACACCCTGAGGAACCAGCATCGTAGCAAGACCCGGTGCACTGACGGCATCTGTCTTTGCATGAGGAATGGCAATTCCCTCTCCGATCCCTGTCGTTCCTTCCTCTTCTCTCTTTAACACACCTTCTTTATAACGCTGTAGATCGTTGATATTTCCTCCTTTTGCCATCAGTTCTACCATCTGATCAATGGCCTGTCCCTTACTTTCGGGTGTTCTGGAAAGCTCCACACTTTCTCTCTTCAAAAGATCCGTGATTTTCATACCTTTTCCCTTTCAAATCTGATATTCGCTGTACGGTCTGTCCAGCAGTTTTACAATATCCTCCCTGGATGCCAGCCAGGACTGAAATGCCGTCGCACTTCCCGCTGCAGTTCCAAGCTCCAGTGCACGCTCATAAGAGCCAGTATTGAGATATCCCGCCAGAAATCCTGCCACCATAGAATCTCCGGCACCGACAGAATTTACAACCGTGCCATTGTGCGGCTGCTTTTTGTATATCTCACCGTCTTCTGTCACAAGGATCGCTCCGTCTTTTGCCATAGAAACCAGTACATTTCTTGCACCTCTTTCCTGCAGCTTTTTCGCATGAGCGATGATCTCTTCTTCTGTAGTAAGCGTCGTCTGGAACATTTCTCCAAGTTCATGATTGTTCGGCTTGATCAAAAACGGATGATATTTCAATACATTCAACAGCAGATCTTTTGTAGCATCTACCACAACTTTGACATCCTTATCTTTCAAACACATCAGAATCCATTCATAAATATTCTCCGGCAGAGTCGACGGAATACTGCCCGCCAGAACCAGTACATCTCCTGCCTTCAAGGATTTCAGCTTCTCAAACAACTCCTGGATCGCTGTTTCTGTAATCTTTGGTCCTTGTCCGTTGATCTCTGTCTCCTGTCCTGCGTTGATCTTGACATTGATCCTTGTCTGCCCGTCTGCAAGCGGTATAAAATCTGTCTTTGCGCCAAACTCCAGGAGCATCTCCTGCAATGCTTTTCCTGTGAATCCCGCAGTAAATCCAAATGCTGTACTCTCCAGACCCAGATTGGAAAGGATCACAGAAACATTGACTCCTTTTCCTCCCGGATAAACTGCTTCACTTGTTGTCCGGTTGATTTCTCCCGGCACCAGCTGTTCTGCCTGTACTACATAGTCTAATGATGGATTGAATGTCACTGTATAAATCATGATTCTGCCTCCTCTATATTACTGCATGTTTGAAATACCGGATCACTGATATGATCCGTAATGATCTGTGCATCTTCAAACCTCGCAAATGTGACGGATGATACATGACCGAATTTGCTCGAATCTGCCAGAACATATGCCTCTCTGCATCTCTTCATTGCAGCTTCTTTTACCAGTGCTTCGCTGATATCCGGTGTCGTATACCCTTTCTCCAGATGAATTCCATTCGTGCCAAAGAAGCCTTTTGTAAAGTTATACTTATTCAGCCACTCTACCGCAGCTCCTCCGACTAAAGCCTGTGTATCCTCTTTCAGCTCGCCTCCCGGCAAAAACACCCGGCAGCCTTTTTCTGCCAGACACTTTGCATGCAGAATTCCATTCGTCACATACACGGCCTCCCTCTCTGAAATCGCCTCTGCCAATGACGCTGTGCTCGTTCCTGCATCGATATAAACAAAATCCTCCTGACCGATCAGAGCCGCTGCCAGCTTTGCAATGCTGCGTTTTTCCTCTACATACAGCCCCTCTCTTTCTGAAACCTTTGCATCCTTTGTCGTATATGCCCCATTCAGTACAGTTGCTCCCCCGTGGACTTTCAACAAGGCTCCTCTTTTATGAAGCTGTGTCAGGTCTCTTCTGATCGTAGACTCTGAAGTATCCAGAAGTTCTGTCAGCTCTGTTACAGTCACTGTTTTTTTTTCGTTTACGATCTTAAGAATTTCGCGAAACCGCTCTTCTGCCAGCATTTTCCTCATCCTTTCTTTCATTTTCAATCATTTTCATTTCCTTTATCCTTATAATATAATCATTTTCAATCAAAATCAATCACATTAATTCAAAAAAATATCCAAATCTGATCACTCTGATTTGGATACTTTTACTAAATACTCTATATGTGACTCCTCCGGTACTGCTGTTTCCACTTGTCTGTCAGCTGCTCTGACATCTCCATCTGGATTCCTTCCCGGATTTCTTTCATCTCGCTGCGCAGCTCTGTATTGATCTCCGCATAGGTGTCATTTTTCGTAAGAAGGATATGATATTCCTCCATCGACATATACTTATAAGACGCATACAAATACGGCTTTAACAACTTTGGATCTTCGCAGATCTGATACGCCCTGTCATACATCCGTGCCGCCTGCTGATAGAGGAACATTCTTCCATAGGCAGACCCCAGACTTGCATAGATCTTTCCATAAAACTTGGGATCTGTATTCTCATCCTCCCCTTCATTTAAGATTGCCTGATACACAAGGATCGCTTCTTCCACTTCTCCACTTTCCAGAAGATTGTCTCCTTTGTATTTCTGCCGCTCAATGTCCTTCTGGTTTTTGAGCCGCTCCAGAACATTCTGGATTCGGATCATCTCCGCTTCCTTGTAGATTCCGGAACTCTTCAAAATCGTGAGTACAAATTTTTCCACACTTCCCCGCATCCGGATCACATCCCGAAGCTGGTCTGCAAGCTCCCTTTTCCCGATGTCCTCTTCCAGCCATCCGCACAGCTGCTCGTTCATAATCGTATAATCGATCAGGTAGAGATTATTGCAGAGATAATAGCACAGCTCTTCCATTGTAAATATCTTACAGTGGATCCTCGTAATTTCATACGGATGGGCCGCATGCTGATCATGACATAGAATTAAACTTCCCATCATTTCCTCCTAAATGTATAATCTTCTCTTCCTGAAAATCGGTCGGCGGGAAAAACTCTCCGAATCCTACATCCCGCACCGTGATCTTACATGTTTTTTCATCTAAAAATAACGTCTCGATCTGAAGCCGCATGGAATACTCGCCTCTCTTGGGAAGCCTTCCAAGCGGGATCACCTCCGTCTTTAACGTACCCTGTACCAGAGACTCAATATGAAGCTCGATATCTTCTGTATCCTCTAAAAGCACTTCCCACTGATTGTTGGATTCATACCAGTGCGATCCCCAGGATACGATCGGATACCACATCTCCTGTCCATTCACCCGCATATTCACAGTGATCTGATCTGTCAGCTTGTCTTCGGAAAGATAAACCGGATCCTCAATGTGCATAAACATCTTGCGGTATGCGGTATAACAGGCACCCTTGCTGTACAGATTGTTTCCGATAAACGCCCTTCTTCCATTGCACAGGACTCTCAGAGAAGTCGGATACCAGTTATTCTCAAATCCCTCTCCGGTCAGAAAGACCAAGATACGATCCGCTTGTCAAACACGCCTTCAATAAACCGGCAGAATCTCATATCCGCATCTTTTGCCTTGTCCGCATTGAGCACCGGATACACGGCTGCCAGTTCTTTTATATGTGCACTTGCCACTTCGTCCACTGTCACAAAAATCGTCTTTCCGCCTCCAAGCCCCGGCTTCAGCCTTCTGAGCATATACGCTTTAATCTCATTTCTGTCACAGCAAAACAACGCCGCCTCATACTGCCAGAGTTCTTTTGGCTGATAAAACAGATAATTGCAGAAACTCTCTTTGTAATCCTGAATGAAAATATGCCGTTTATCAATATTCATCCGTACTGCGATTCCCCGCAGCATCTGCGCCAGCTCTTCCGTCAGCTCCGGAACGCTGAACACGATCCCGTTGATCTTGGGAAACGACTGAAGCGACAGTTCGATAAATTTAGCAAGCAGCCACACTGCTTCATAGGATTCTTCTCCAAATTCAATTTTTTCCCCTGCCAGGCTTTTATCCAGTAACCGGTTTACGGTGAATCCTTCTTTCAAGCTGGCCAGACGTTTTGCTTCTTTTCCGTATGCCCAGGTATCACGCAGCTTTCCGATGACCAGAGGGATCTGGTAATTATCCGCATCTACTTCCATCGTCTCCGGCTCTGCCATTTCTTCATTATAAAAACTGATCTGACAGGTCTTTTCATTGATCTCGTAACCTATAATATTGCCTTGTCCCATAGGAGTCAGCCTCCTTAATACTGTTCAAACATATGCGCGGCGATTGCATCTTCCTGTGCATATGCTTTCATCTTTTCTTCTTTTTCACTGCCCTCTGAAAGTAAAATATCATTCAGTCGTCCATATCGCCCGGATTCTCCAAACACAGCATCCTTCATGCAGCACTCTTTATCACTTCGGTAAGTGTTGCCATCAATGGTCTCCTTGAAATAATATTTCAACCGCTCGTTGGAGAACAGCACAAATTTCTTCACATAGAGATTCTCATACATCGGCGTAAGCACCTCTGTAGCATAATCTACCGCCTCTGAATTTTCTTTCTGAAGCTGATAGTAGAGCATTACACGGCTTCCCTTCTGCCCTTTGTACTCGATCAGCGTCTTATCCCAAAGCTGCAGCTCAATGAGCCATTCCTTTTCGTATGCCAGAAAGAACGGAAAATAAATCTGCTTGCCGCACAGCTCCTGTAAGAATTTTTTCAGAGTCTTACGCACAGTCGTCGTATATTCTCTGGTGGAATAATATTTTAATACGGCGATCTTGCAGATGTCGATCGTTTCTTCACCCTTTTCATATTCCTTACAGATGATATCAATAATACTTCTGCTCATCCTGCGCTCTTCCACTACATATTCTCTGGACATATACACCAGATATGCCTGCTGCAGTCTGAAATAAGCTCCCTCTTCATAATATTCTTCAAAGATCGGAACCTCTCCGAACAACTCTTCCGAGAACAACATCTGTGTGATGATCCTCTCCGCCAGCTTCTGAGTGTGTACCTCATACTCTCTTGCTTCTCTCCAGAGCAGTTTCATGTCTGTAGTCGCTCCGCAGTAGTAATTCGCAAGATACGTCAGGATCACTCTGTCAAACTGCTTTCTTTTAAACATCTCAAAACACACGTAGGTAAGGAAATCATCACATTCATAATTGTTTTCACGGATCGTACGGCTGCACAGTCCCATGATCTCTTCTTCCCCGTAATTTTCAATGCCATACTTGCGCACAGTCTCAAGAGAAAGCTCTTCTACCTTCTCCTCCTGACGGTTCTGCTTCAGACTGTTCATATACCGCTTGCAGATATCCATGTAACGAAGCTCATAGAACAGGCGCTTGCTTTCATATGGAATAGAATCTGTATAATGTCTTCCATCCTTACTTTCCCATACAAGCCGGTCTGTCTTTGCATACAAAAATACCCTTGCCCCTTTGTCCGTATACGGCGCCTTCTGCGTGATCGTTCCATCCTCTGCGATCACATGAATAAATTTCATATTCGGTACCTTTGTTGTGATCTCATAAGCATGGCAGATATCATACAGTGCTTTGATCTGCTCTGCTTCCATAGAATCTTCTGTCAGAAAACGCTTGTATATAATGCGGAGCATGGGATCAATATTTCTGCGCTCCAGCTGATTCCACGCAAACGCTTCCATCTCATCTCTGTAATGCGCATAAATCTCACTGGATTCATCCTCATAAGTGATCAGGTTTGAATACAAAAGCGCCCGTTTATGGAAATCCAGATTATTTCCATGCATAAAGTAAAGATACACGGAACGCGGCAGTGCTTTATTGACTCTGCCAGGCTGGATCGCAGCCATATAAAACTCGTACAGCTGTGCAATCTTTAATTCCGACTCCACTGCTTTTTCATACCATTTAAAAAAGCAGTTTTCCATGCAGCTTCCCTTGATCAGAAGTGTACAGATTGCAGTCAGGATCATGGACTCTTCATACATCCCGTAGGAAAGCACCAGAGTCTCATAAAGATAGCGGTCAAAGCTTTTCAGCTGACTTGCCAGATTGGCTGTATATAATGCCAGTTCCTTTGTCATCAGTTTGTGTTTGGCTGCAAAATACAACACCCGCACTTCAAAGATGCCCAGTTTTTTCAAGGAAGAACTCTTCTCACGGAAACACCGGAAGGCTTCCAGATAGAACCAGATACTGCGTGTCTTTTCCTCATAGAAGTGATGCTCCAAAGCTCTGAGACGTTCACTGATGATCTTGTACTCAGAGTCTACATTCACCAGCATGCAGAGGATCTTCCAGCTATCGGGATGCTTCATATAGGATTTTGAAAGCTCTTCTGCCACTCTGCGTGTCCCGATCGAATCATTGGAAAGCAGCGTGGTCAGATACAAATAATAGGAACTGATCTCTACATTTTTCCGATTGCAAACCGGTTGTAATTGTAAGATTCCAGAATCCATTTTGCCTCTTCAAACCGTTTGCCCAAAAGACAGATATGTGCATGTACCAGAAGATACATCTCATTGTCCTCATCCAGACTCCGCAAATGCTCGATCTTCTTTAAGGACTCCTCGCACCAGGTGTTCATATCCAGCTTGCCGCTCTCATAAACAAGACAGCGCTTTAAAATACTTGCAAACTCTTTATCCCGCTCCCGTCTCTCTTCATCTCTGCAGACATCCTTCTCTACCACGATCTCATAGGTCAGTATCTCATACGGGGACTCCAGGATGATCTGCCGAAGTTGCTTCCCCGATGGAGCTTTGTATAGTCGATGATATATTCCAGCCGATACGCATTCCCGATGAACTCCTCCGTAGTAACCTTGGTATGCTCCACACTTAAAAATTCACCTTCGGTACGTACATCAATGGTCAGATATCCCCACGTATTCTTCTTGATCGTAAAGGTATCTTTTCTGGATTCCTGAAGAGAAATAAATGCCCTGCTCTCCTCTTCCAGCGTCAGAAAAAATCTTCTCTTTCTGCTTGCAGCCCACCAAAAACTCTTCCAACGCCTGCTGATCCAGCTCCCATTTTCTCATATTGTCATACAATGCCTGAATCCGCTTATCCTCATACTTCAGGATCTCATAAAAATCTCTGGAACGGAACAGCTTTTCTGCCTCCGCCGGATCCCGAAAAGACAGCTTCTTAAAATCTTCCAGACTCTGTACTTTTCCATAAGTTGTCATTACAAACGGCTTTTCAATAATGGCAGTAAATGCCACCTCATACTCTCCGCCATTGCACACAATGGTAAATTTTCCGTGTTCCACATGTCCCGGAACCAGACCGGATCCGTCATATGTATAAGAGATGTTCACCGGATTCCCATCAAATCCCTGCTCCTCACAGCGTACCCGAAAAGACGATGGATAAACCAGTCCACGGATTGTCCCCTCTCCCTGATTCTGGAGAGAAAAGCTTCCTTTGTACATCTCGCCTTCTCCGACACGCATGATGATCCGCGTCTCCGGGAAAATAATCTCCGGCTGTGGAATATGAAAATCTCCTTTTGAAAGGCGTTTAATTTTATTCTTCAAATTCGTCACCTGCTCATTCTTCTTACGTTGCATTTTTTTGTAAACACACTATAATAAAGTATTATAACATCAACACTGTATTTCTTGCAACGGTGGAATCAAAGAATTTAAAAGGGGATTGTATACATGAATACAAAACTGGAATTTCACGGAAGTGATATTGAAAAAGTGTGCGAACACTACGGATTAAAAAAGATGATATTGTCAATTTTGGTGCTAACGTAAATCCGCTCGGACTTTCCGAACAGGTAAAAAAAGCTCTTGCAGCTCATCTGGATCTGCTCTCTTCCTACCCGGATCGGAGCTATACCAGTCTTAGAAACATACTCTCCACATACTGTCAGATTCCTGCAGACTTTATCCTGCCGGGCAATGGTTCCAGTGAACTGATTTCCCTGCTGATTGAAGAGCGCCGTCCAAAGCATACGATGATCCTTGGACCCACTTATTCCGAATACTCCAGAGAACTTGGATTTTCAGACAGCACGATCGACTGCTTTTATCTGAAACCAGAACAGGATTTCCAATTGTCTGTAGAGGAACTGTGTCTGGCGCTGGCTAAAAAGCAGATTGATTTTCTTATTTTATGCAATCCGAACAATCCGACTTCTTCCGCAATTTTTCATCCGGAGCTGATAAAGCTGCTGGAGTTTTGTCAGGATCACAACATCTTTGTGATGATCGATGAAACGTACGTGGAGTTTGCACCTGATGTAGATGCCGTCACCGCAGTTCCTTTGACCCAAAATTTCCAGAATCTGATGGTACTGCGTGGTGTTTCCAAATTTTTTGCCGCTCCTGGTATGCGGTTCGGGTACGGTATCACCGGAAATGCTGAATTTCTCAAAAAATTGAAGAGCAAACAGATTCCATGGTCATTAAACAGCCTTGGCGCATTCGCCGGCGAACTTTTGTTTCAGGACAAAGAGTATATAAAAAGACACGCAATTTGATACTTTCCGAACGTGAATACATGTATACAAAATTGCGTGAACTTCCTTTTTTCTATGTCTATCCGGCTTATGCCAACTTTTTGCTGGTACAGATCCAAAAAGTTGGACTGACTTCATCTGACGTATTTGAAGCCTGTATCCGGGAAGGACTTATGATCCGGGACTGTTCTTCCTTCACCGGATTAGAGGGAGAATTTGTCCGCTTCTGCATCATGGATCCAGAAGATAATCGAAGACTACTGACAGTGTTTCAAAAAATTTCACAATCAGCCCGAAAACAAGTATGATTTATATACAGAGAACTTCCACCATGAAAGAAAGCAACATTCTATGTCAACAAAACATGAAATGTTGCTTTTTCTTGTATATCAATTCACTCTTTCCAGTATTTTTCTAAATATTGATTTGCATCCGTATCTGAGAGCTTAAACTTCTCCTTCAATCGAAGCAAAACATGTTCTTTCGTTTCTCCCATCTCCTGTAGAATCTCAATACATTCCTGAATCCTGCCCTTTTCTCTACCTTTTACTTCCCCTTCTTTCACCCTTGCCTATATCCCGTCTCTTTATAGATTCTTGAAAAGAACTGGTGATCCCGGATCTGCTTTTCTCTTGCCTCATACTCTAACCGTGCCCTCTCATCTGCACTCAGATGCACCAGACTCTCATAGGCCTTCTCAATATAAGGGTCTTTCTCTGCTGCCATTTTGAATTCCTCCTCTGTCTCTGCATTGATAAATTGCATCCAACTTAGCAGTTCTGTCTCCGGATACTGGTGCTTTGCCAGCTTCGGCAATTCCAATACATGCAATTCCAGCTTGTCACTGTACTTGATATGCCGGCTGTCCTCCCATAAGTGAAACCGGGAATAGAATGCATCCGTATCTTCGAATATTTCAAAGTCCAGAATCCCGATATGGATACATTTTTCCAGCACATCATATCCTTCGCCTTCATGAATCTGTTCCGTAAACATTTTTGACAGATAAAATAAAGTTCTCTCTGCCCAGTACTCGTACGCTGCCACCTGCATCTCCACATCGACCTGACCGCTGTTTTTCAATTGGATCCGAACATCCAAAATTCCAAGCTTGTCTTCCTTATACCGTTTCTCAAGACTGGTGGCAACAGTGTTGTCTCTTCGATTTCCTCATAGGGAATCCCCGTAACTGCCGACAAAAATGCCTGACGGATTTGTGCATCTGCCATCAACTGTTTGAAACAAAAATCATTTTTCGGTCTCATCAGAAACTGCGTTGTATTCTCTTTTTCCATTCACATTCCTCCTGTTTTCCGAATGAATTTACCGGGAAACAGGACTTTTCATAACTAATTCTTTCGATTAATTTTTCGATGATAGACCTCGTTCCGGTTTTCCATTCGCTTTTTCTTGCTTCTTTACTGGGAAAATCCGAAATGCCGGCTGTTGCCGGTTCAGATATAACTGAAAGGGATTCCTTTCAGAGATGTTTCCAGTATACAAGTTTCTTTCAGCAAAAGCAATGAACGAAATCTAAAAACTTGTCACAGTCACTTCATTTTCTCTTTATAAACATAATCTGTTTTTTATCTATGGAAAACATTTTATCACATTCCACTGCAGCTTTTTCCAGGCGTTTAATCCTTGTTTTACTTTTTTTCTGCATTGTCCATACAAACGATACATCTGTTCTCCATCGCGGATATCACAGCCTTTATAGAACATAGTGCGCATCATCGTGTCATACATCCAGTTTAGATCGGCCTCTTCCAGTTCCGGAAGAGATTTTTTCACCGCTTCTTTTCCTTGCATTGAAAATGGATCTTCCCCGGATGGATGCAGAAACTCTGCAACCTCGTACAGGCTCTGATAAACAAACCGGATCCTTGCATCGATTGATCCCGTTCGGCACCGTTTTCGTTTCCGCACAGTCCGTATCCACGCTTGCAATATTATCAGCGCGAACATCAGAAGTATAACGCCGATCACCTTCAAACACTGGAAGAGCGCCTTTCGGATCTGCTGCCACGTATCCGATGATGCTCTTGCCCTCTCCACATTTTCCAACGCAGAAGCTGCACCTGTATGATCCTCGACCTTCCAGCCGGTATCCTCCTGCCAGACTTCACACCAGGCATGGCCCATGCTGCCCTCAACTTCTGCCACATATTGCCCATTTTCCTGCTGTGAAAATGCAGATGCCGGAATGGCATAACCTTCTGCAAATCTGGCCGGAATCCCCAGCATTCGATACATCAAGGTTGCAGCCGTTGCAAAATGCACACAAAATCCTTTGTGGTTTTCAAACAAAAAATACTCCGCAAAATCCTCGCCGGACGGTGTCGATCCCGGATTTACATCATACACAGCCTGACGTTTTAATGTTTCTTCCACGAACCGCTCTGCTTCTTCAAAAGAATCTGCTTCCTGCAGTTCGTTGCACAATTTGCGAAGTTGCTTCAAAGAGGATGGATACTGCAAATATACACTTGCCGGATCCGTCGCACTTCCTTCTCTCCAGGATCCCCCGTCATATTCTTTTCCATATTTCTCCGAAACATAAATCGTATCTGTCGGCATTTCCTCCTGCGTCACAGTGAACAACACACCCTTCCTGGGGACAAAGCTGCCCAGCTCCCGCAAATCTTCCATACCGCCGAAGAATCCATGCCTGTCTCTTCCGGAATCATATTCTGCTCTGTCTGCGGGATTTTTGCCTGTGTTTTTTGTTCCTCTTTTTCTGACTCTTCCTTTTGCTCTTCCTTTTTCGTCTGTGCTTCTTTTCTTGTCTGCCTGTCTGCACTCCATGCATTCCACGTCTCTTCTGCTTTCTGGATTACATGCTCTTTCACATATCGTCTGGTCGTCCGATATACCCCATCTTCTTTTTCTTTCATCGGCTCCATCTGCTCTCCCAGCTGGACCGAACAAAATGCCAGAAATACGAAGCTTATTCCCACAATGCAGACATTCTGCAGAACATTACAAGACATCGATGTAAGCACTGTCACATACAATCCGGCTGCAATCATCTGAAGCCAGCATTCTCTCGGATCCGGGAAATACGTCAAAACCGCCGCATATATCACTGGTACAAGATAGAAAACCGCAGAAATACAAAGCAGGAGCTTCTTTCTTTTTACCAGCATTGTCCCAAGCCAGACACTCCCTAAAAAACCGGTGATCAAAAGTACTGCCATCCACCTCTCTGTCTGATCCTGAGGTAATTTCTGCGTCAATTTCACTCCGGCGCAGTCTCCCACCAGGACCACAGTGCAAAACCAACGGTAAGAAACTGTAAGATATGAACTTTCCAGCTATGTTGATTCAAATCCTTCTTTTTTCTTTTCATACCCCTTCTCCCCATATCACACCTGGATAATCCCGGTATCATTCCATCCCTGAATCCCCTGGCCATCCAGTACAAGAACACTGGAAAATTTCTGTGTTCGAAACACTTCTTCAAACCCGCTTTGCTCTTCCTCTCGTTTCGCTACAGGGACTGCTTCCATCAGCTCCCAGAGCATTTCATAAAAACGTCTCCTCATCCTTCACGCGCCATCGCACAACACGGACGTTTTTCTGATCAAACCATGCCACAACGTGCATACAGTGTTCTTCTACCAGAGTCCTGGAAAGTGAAGCACAAATCTCCATCATACGCTCCAGCTTTTTGAAATCTTTCGCTGCATCCGAAAGCCAAAGTCTGATACATACCGCACATCCAAGAGGATGACTGGATTCTTTGACCATCATTTTTCCCGCCTTGGCACTGATCTTCCAGTGGATCATCTGCACCGGATCCGGAATGTGATACTCCCGGATCTGATAGATTTCCGTAGCATCCTGCCCACCCCTTTCATTGGAATAGGTTTCCGGCTCAACCGGAAATTCCCGCGTCCTTCTCCCAATCTCTACCGGCATTGCACAGATCTTCGGCAGGACTGTGAATCGCTCCTTTTCCTGCTGCTTTTTACCCACAGATAAAATTCCGATAAAATCATAGATTCTCACTTCTGTAATCGTCAGCTTCCACTCTCCGCACCTGTCTGGTTCAAATGTATAGTCTGCCTGCTTTTCAGAAAGCCATAAACTGTCTTTTTGTCTGATGCCGGATACTGCATGTTCCATTTCCAGCAGAATCCTGCACTTTCCGATCCAAAGAGAACTTTCCCTGCAAACCTGTATACTGACTTTCATTTGCTGTTCTTTTTCTCCGTAATCCGAGAGCCGCTTTACTCTGGCAGAAAGTCCTCTCCCCGCAAAAATAAGATAAACGATTCCTGCCGCCGGATACAGAAGCACAAAAATCAACAGCCCGCTCAGTGCCGGATAAATATACATCAAAAACAGATATCCCACTGCGCCAAGCACCAGAAGATATGTTATCATCCGTTTTCCCATATACGCTCCTTTTTATCGCTTTTTCAATGATGGTGATTCTACTGCGGACAAAATTTCCTGCAGTACTTCCTTCTGTTTTACTTTGCTGATCCTTGCCCTTGTATTTAACAGGATCCGATGCTGTGCAGTCTCCCGAAACACTCCCCTGACATCTGCCGGAACCACATATTCTCTTCCTGCCAGATACGCACCCGCTTTCGCCATCTTTGCAAGTGCACTGTTCCTCTTGGACTCATCCCAGCTCCAGCATCTCATGTTCCTGGTAGCCTGTGCCAGCTGCACCAGATATTCCAGAATCCGCTCATGCATAAAAATCTGTGCAGTCTCCCGCTGTGCTTCCTCAAGTTCTTCCTTTGTCATCACCTGTTGAACGGCATCTGACGTACGGCCATTCTCATTTTTTCGCAGAATCTCCATCTCTCGCGAATTGTCGGATATCCCATCTTTACACAGACCATAAAACGATCCAACTGAGATTCCGGAAGCAACTGCGTCCCTGCGGAGCCGGACGGATTTTCCGTAGCGATCACCAGAAACGGCGGAGCAATCTTCCTGGTTTTCCCATCCACGGTCACCTGCCCCTCTTCCATCACTTCCAAAAGGGCTGACTGCGTCTTCGGAGACGCCCGGTTGATCTCATCTGCCAGAAGCAGGTTGCAGACCACGGCTCCCGGATGATATACAAACGCATTTCTCTCTTTCTGGTAGATGGTAAATCCGGTCAGGTCTGACGGAAGTACATCCGGTGTAAACTGCACCCTGCGCTTCTGCAGTCCGATCGCTCTGGAAAAAGCAATCGCCATGGTCGTCTTGCCAAGTCCCGGAATATCCTCCACCAGCACATGCCCACCCGCCAAAAATGCTTTCATCACCGTCTCTGTCACTTCCTGCTTTCCGATCACTGCTCTCTGTACTTCCTGCAGTGCAAAAAGTACCTTCTCTCTCACTTTTTCCACACCTGTTTCCTCCCCTGTCTGATATAGAAAATTATACCATATTTTGCTTTTTCCCTCTTACTTTTTTTCATATTTTTAACAAAAAAGTAAGAAACATTCCTCCTGATACGTGCTATAATAAAGAAAACAACAAATGACAATCATGTACTTCAAGAAGGATGGTCTTTATGGAATTCACAGAAGGATTAAGAAAAGTATTTTTAGCAGGTGTAGGTGCTGTCGCCTCTACTGCAGAAAACGCAAAAGAACTGATCGATGATCTGGTAGAAAAAGGCGAACTGACCGTTGCACAGGGCAGAATGCTCAATGAAGAACTGAAACATACAGCAAAAGAAAAAGTCAAAGAACATATTTCTGTCACCGTTACCAGGAATTATACAGATGCCATGAATTCTGTCGATCAGATGACCGAAGAGGAATTAAACGCTCTGAAAGAAAAGATTGCCCAGACAGAAGAAGCAAGAAAAGAACAGCCTGAAGATCCAGATATTACCTCCGATGAAAGGACACCCGAAGAATCAGAATGAATAAAGAACAAAAAACAATGGATCCTTCCCGGTATCCATCATACACGGAAGAAGATTCAGCCGCCTCCGGCAGGCGGCTGAACGAGATTTTAAAAGTTTTAAAAAAACACCATCTGACCTCGGGTCTGACACCGGTCAAGCTCCGCGAGATTCTGGAAGATCTGGGCCCTACTTATGTCAAGCTGGGGCAGATCATGTCCATGCGTTCCGATATGCTCCCGGAAGTATACTGTCAGGAGCTGACAAGGCTTCGTACCGATGTGATCCCCATGCCATATGAGACTGCAGTCTCAATCATTGAATCCGAATTACAGCGACCTGTCTCTGACATTTTTTCTTCCATCGAACAGACTCCGCTTGGCTCTGCTTCCATTGCACAGGTACATCCCGCACAGCTAAAAGACGGAACAAAGGTTGTTTTAAAGGTACAGCGACCGGCCATCCAAAAGACGATGGAAAATGATATCCGGCTTTTAAAAAAAGCTTCCGGTATTTTAAAACTGACACTGGGAACTAAAAATCTGATCGACTTTCATACGATTTTAGATGAACTCTGGGAGACTACCAGAGAAGAGATTGACTTTGAAAAAGAGGCCGCCAATCTAGATCTGTTTTACGCCAACCAAAAAGAAATCGCCTATACGACCTGCCCCGTGGTGTATCACGAACTGACGACTCCAAGACTTCTTGTCATGGACTATATCGACGGAATCCAGATCGATCATATAGAGGAACTAAAAAGTCTTGGCTACGACATGACTGAAATTGGCGAAAAGACAGCGGAAAACTACTGCAAACAGATTTTGGAGGATGGATTTTTCCATGCGGATCCGCATCCTGGAAATCTCTGGATCAGCAAAGGGCAGATTGCATGGCTGGATCTCGGAATGGCAGGACATCTGTCTTCCAACACCAAGCTGCTGCTTCGCAAAGCGATCACGGCACTTCTTGAGAATGATATTTATTCTCTGAAAAACGTATTACTCGCGTTTGCCGAACCTCAGGAGCGTGTCAACCATGCCCGCCTGTACACGGATATTGATGATATTGTCAGCAAGTATGTTTCCATGGACTTCGGCACCATGCGGCTTGGCGATCTGATCGAACGGCTCCTGCAGCTGGTCAAGGATCACCGGCTTGCAATTACCCCGGATGTCACACTGCTTGCGCGAAGCATGATCACGATCGAAGGAACTTTAAGTGCATGTGCTCCGGATGTAAATCTGTTGCGGATTTTATCTGTACATATGTCCAATCTGCTGATCCATGAGCTGGATGCAAGGCACATTTTAAAACATAAGGGACGCCAGGTTTATACTTCACTGGACAAATCCCTCAACATCCCTGCCCAGCTTTCTGATCTTTTGAACATTACAAAAAACGGGCAGGCACAAGTCAACCTGCAGCTTTCTGATGGCGAGCATTTCCGCCGTGATGTTTATTCCATTACAAACCGGGTGCTTTTGACGATTCTTTCTGCTGCCCTGTTTATCGGATCAGTCTTGCCTCGGACATTTACAGCATTCCAAAGTGGTTTGGACTCCCTTGGATCAGTTTCCTCGGATACAGTCTGTCCGCCCTTTTATTGCTGATTGTTCTTATACAGATTTTCCGACGGCGCAAATAAAAGGAGAAGAACCCCCTCACTTTTTCAGGATTTCTTCTCCTTTTTCCTACATTCTATTTTTCTGAATCAGTCGTTGTCTGTTTTACATTCACACCCTGATCTTCAAAGTCTACTTTTTTCCATTCTTTTTTGTCTACCTTGATGTCAGTCTCTTTGCGCCATGTTTCCACCTGATCTTCATACTGTTTCTGCTTGCGCTCTTCTACGATTTCTTTTTTCTTCTGATCTGTTGCCTCACGATCCAGCTTGCTTGTCAGCTTCGCCACATAGATTCCATCGTCTGTCTCAATCAGGCTTGTCACGTCCCCTACATTTTCCAGCGCATCTGCCGCCTTTAAAAGATCTGCGTTCAGTGTGCTGGACTCAGAATCAAATGTCGCCGTCTGCACTTCTTTTTCTGCCGAAGCAGCTGCTGCATTCATGTCCTTGTCCGGATCTGCGCTGACTGTATCCAGAAAGGTCTGTGCCTTTTCTTTTTCTGCCTTCTTTTCATCGTCAGTCATCTGAACAGACTGTCCGGAATCATCCTTCTTCGTATAAGAGAACTGGACATACTCGATCTTCTTTTGTGCTGCATCCCCATCTGAAACATTTTCATCCACGCCCTCTTTCATTGGTGCATCCATCTTCTGCTGAATCGTAGCAAGTTCCAGATATTCTTTGACATATTTTTTATATCCGGACACAACTTCTTTGTCCTCCAATGTGTTGTCTTCCACAAACTCCTCTGCGGCTTTGTCGATCTTCTTCTTTTCTTCGTCTGTCAACTCCACTTTATATTCAGAAGCATGCTGTTTTACAAGATACATATTTTCCAGAGACTCTAAAATACTGTCTTTCATATTCTCCTCATATGTCTTGCCTTCTTCCACTTCCTGGCTCCACATTGTGTCCGCACTCATCCCCATCAGCCTGCATAAAACGACTCATACTGCGCCTGCTGCATACGCGCATAAAAATTAGCAACACCATACGAAACCTTCTCTGTTCCGACCGTTACTACTGTAGCATCATTATCAGGGGCAGCACTGCATCCTGTTATCGTAACCGCCGCTAAAATACCGGCAACTGCGGTGATCACACCTCTTTTTTTCAATCCAACCATAAATTCCTCCTCTAATTGTACCTAATTATTTCATTATAACGTCTTTTTTCTCCTCTAACAAGCTCTTTATATCATTTAAGAGCTTTTTCACAAGTTCCAGAACCGTTTCATCCTTTTCCTTTTTATTTCTACCCTTTTTATAATAGACAAAATACGGCACTGCCTCCGCCTTAAACACCAGATTTCCCCGGTAGCTCTGAATCAACGGAGGAATTTTCTGCGGATTGACCTTCGCTTTTTCATACATGGTAAACCGGAATTCTTCTCCTTTTTGTTCCACTGCCGTCACATAAGCTGAATGTGCAAGCGCTTTAAGACCTGCGATCTGAAGAAGCTGCTGTACCTTTCTTGGTACATCCCCGAACCGGTCGATAAGCTCCTCCAGCATATCATCCATCTCTTCCTCATCTTCAATTCCCGCGATCCGCTTGTAAATATCCAGCTTCTGATATTCGTTCGGAATATAGGAATTCGGGATATACGCATCCACATTCAGATCCATCACGGTCGTATAGATTTCCTCCTCGGTTCCGCCTTTTAACTGTTTTACCGCTTCATTGAGCATCTTGCAGTACAGATCATATCCGACAGCCTCCATATGCCCATGCTGTTCTGCACCCAGAAGATTTCCTGCCCCACGAATTTCCAGATCCCGCATCGCAATTTTAAATCCGGAACCAAGATCTGTAAACTCCCGGATTGCCGCCAGTCTTTTTTCCGCCACTTCCTTTAGCAGCTTGTCTCTTCGGTACAGGAGAAATGCATACGCCATCCGATTGGATCTTCCCACACGCCCCCGCAGCTGGTACATTTGAGAAAGTCCCAGACGATCTGCATCATGGATGATCATCGTATTGGCATTGGAAATATCCAGTCCGGTCTCAATAATCGTTGTTGACACCAGCACATCAATGTCTCCGTTGATGAAATCATACATGATATTTTCCAGCTCATGCTCCGCCATCTGCCCGTGAGCAAACGCCACTGTCGCGTCCGGAACAAGTTTCTGCACATGATCTGCAATTTCCGCAATATCACTTACCCGGTTATATACATAATACACCTGTCCGTCCCGATCCAGTTCTCTTTGAATAGCTTCACGGACCATCTCATCATTGTACTCCATCACATATGTCTGGATCGGCATCCGATCCATCGGCGCCTCTTCCAGCACGCTCATATCGCGGATTCCAATCAAACTCATATGCAGCGTCCGCGGGATCGGCGTGGCAGTCAGCGTCAGTACATCCACATTTTCCCGCAGTTTTTTAATCTTCTCTTTGTGTGTCACGCCAAATCGCTGCTCTTCATCTATGATCAAAAGTCCCAGATCCTTAAATTCCACATCCTTTGACAAAACACGATGCGTCCCGATCAGAATATCCACCAGTCCTTTTTTCAGATCTTCTGTTGTCTTCTTCTGTTGGGCAGGCGTCCGAAACCGGCAGAGCAAATCCACGCGCACCGGAAATTCTTTCATCCTCTGCACAAACGTGTTGTAATGCTGCTGTGCCAGAATCGTTGTCGGCACCAGATATACCACCTGTTTTCCGTCCTGGATCGCCTTAAATGCAGCCCGAATGGCAATTTCCGTCTTTCCGTATCCGACGTCTCCGCAGATCAGGCGGTCCATGATCTTTTTGCTCTCCATGTCCTGCTTGGTATCGGCGATCGCCTGCAGCTGGTCATCGGTCTCCTCAAACGGGAACATTTCTTCAAATTCCTTCTGCCAGACCGTATCCGGTTCATACTGATATCCATTCTCCTGCTGCCTTGCCGCATACAGCTCCACCAGATCCCTGGCAATCTGTCTGACTGCCCCGCGCACCTGATTCTTTGTTTTCGTCCACTGGTTACTTCCCAGCTTGTTCAGCTTTGGCTTTTTTGCATCTGCTCCTGCATACTTCTGGATCAGATCCAGCTGCGTTGCAAGAATATACAGGCTGCTTCCTCCCGCATAAGAAATTTTCATATAATCTTTGGTGATCTTATCTACTTCAATCTTTTCAATTCCCTGATAGATACCCAGACCATGATTTTCATGTACCACATAATCTCCAACCTTTAATTCGGAGAAACTTTGGATTTTCTGTCCTTCATATAGTTTTCTGCGTTTCTTTTTCTTCTGTCTGCCAAAAATATCTGTTTCAGAGATCACCATGAATTTCAGCATCGGATATTCATATCCCTGTGTCACATGCCCGTATGCCACCATAATTTCCCCCGGCTGCACTTCACGATCCATATCTTCGCTGTAGAAGCTGCTCAGATCATAATCCCTCAGATCTTCCGCCAGGCGCTTTGCTCTTGTCCTGGAACCAGACAGCAAGATCACCCGGTACTGATTTCTTTTCAGCCGCTTCAAATCCCTTGTGAGCATCTCAAAACTGTTGTTATACGGATTGACACCCTTCGTCTGAATATAATCTGTTTCCCGGATCTTTAACCCCCTGCATTTTCCTTCCAGCGCGGTAAATGCCACTCCGTAAAACTGATTGATCCGGTTTAAGATTTCCAGCACCGGATATACTGTAAGCTCCTGCGTTTCTTCCAGCCCGGCCTCTTCCCGCTTGCGGACGCTCTCCTGAAATTCCTCTTCAATCTCATTTGCTTTTTCAATCAGCCTCTGCGGCTCATCCAGAAACAGGATCGACTCTTCTGTCGGAAAATACTCCAGAAAAGACTGCTTCTTCTGACTCTGCAGTTCTGCTGCCGGATAAATCTCAATTTCCTGCAGGTTTTCAATCGAACGCTGACTTTCTACGTCAAATGTCCGGATTGAATCTACCTCATCGCCCCAGAGCTCCACACGCACCGGAACCTCTTCTGTAAGCGGAAAAATATCCAGGATCCCGCCGCGCACTGCAAACTGTCCCGGTCCTTCAATCTGTACTTCCCGCGCATACCCAAGGCAGGAAAGTCTCTCCTGAAGCTTAGTAAAATCAACAGTATCTCCGGATGAGATCTGAATCCGCTTCGAAACGATCTCCTCTGCCGGAGAAAGCCCGTCCAGAAAAGCATCCATAGTCGTGATCACTGTAATCTCCTGATTCTTTTGTCTTGTCACCATACTGCGAATCACTTCCATCCGCTGCTTCATCAGATAATTTCCTTTGATATCCGCATGGTAAAACAACAAATCTCTTGCCGGATAATACAATACCCCGGAATCTAAAAAGCGATATTCTTCATATGCCTTCTGCGCTTTTTCTTCACTGGAAAAAACGATGATCTTGTAAGAAAAACCATCGCCAAGCGCATACATCAAATGTGTTTTTTGTGAATTGACACAGCCTGCGATCTGCAGAATCCCCTTTTCTTTCCTTCGCTTCTGTAAAATCTCCTGATATTCTGCAAGTCCCGCAAGCGGTGCGATAAAAGCCTGCATCATTTTATTTTTCCTTCTTTTTCCGATTATACTCGTTCATTGCAGCCTCGATATTGCCTGTCACAATCTCCTTCACTGCACAAACTGCATGTTCATATCCCTCTTCCATCTGTTCCTGTTCTTCTTTTGAAAAATGTCCCAGCACATAATCAGCCAGATCCCATTTCGGCGGTTTTTCTCCCACACCTACTTTAATACGGGGAAATACCTGTCCACCCAAATGGGCAATGATATTTTTGATCCCGTTATGCCCTCCGGCACTTCCTTTCGCCCGAATCCTTATCTGCCCCACTCCCAGGCTGATATCGTCATAAATGACAAGAAGCTCCTGCTCTTCGTCCACTTTATAATAGTCCAGAAGACTTCTGACGCTTTCCCCGCTCAGATTCATATAAGTCTGAGGTTTTGCCAGGATTACCTTCTGCCCCTCAATCATTCCTTTTCCGATATAAGCTCTGTGTTTTTTCGTATCTACATCAATATTATATTTTCGTGCCAGTGCATCTATTACTTCAAATCCGACATTGTGTCTCGTTCCCTCATATTCTGGTGTCGGATTTCCAAGTCCTACAATGATAAACATAGTTGTCCACCTCTTCTTTTTCCAATCTGTCCTTTTAAACTGCGTTACCTATTTTACAGGATTCCCCGGCTTTTGTCACGCAAAAGAGGGAATATTTTCCGGATATGCCTCATAAAATGATAAAAAACAAGGGGGATTATTCTTATGGATTCCAAAACAAAAATCGTTGTCCTTCACACAAAGGAGCTCATCTATACTGCTGTGTTCGCGCTCCTTTGTATTCTTCTGATCGTGCTGCTTTTCGTCATGTTTGGTCCCGGACATACAGACAAAAAGCAAACATCTCACAAACAGTATACACCTGGTACTTACACATCCACCCTCACACTGAACAACACAAATCTGGAAGTGGAAGTATCTGTGGACAGCTCCAGGATCAATTCCATCCGGTTTGCCAACCTGGATGAAACCGTGACTACAATGTTTCCTCTGATCCAGCCTGCGATCGAAGAAATTGCCGACCAGATTTATGACACTCAGTCACTGGACGCCGTGGAATTGTCCGATGACGCGCCTTATACTTCTCAGATCATTCTAAATGCCATCCGGCAGGCCGTAGAAAAAGCCGCAGTCAACAAAACTGCGGCTTCCTGCATATCTTTGATTGTCTTTTACCCTTCCACGATCAGATAGCGTCCACCTGAAAGCGGGAATACTTCAGATGCCTCTTCGAGTTCTTCCGCATCCATATTCTCCACGTCTGCACCGCTCTCCTCAAAATATTCTCTTACTTCATCCAGAGAATCTACTACGACCGCCATACAGTCTTCCAGAAAAGCCTCTGCCTCTTCCATTGTCTCTGCCACCGGCTCGTCAAAAAGCTGCGATTGTTTTTTCAGAAACGTAAGCAGACATTCCTCATCGTATTCATTCATGCTCCGTTACCTCCCTTTTTTCTCTTCCCATGCGGATATCAGTTCCAGAAGCTCCTGTGCCGTATCCACGATATACGCTGCGTTCGCTTCCTTTAAGACCTCTCTGCTTCGAAATCCCCAGGAAACGCCTATCGTGCGCATCCCGGCTGCATGTCCGGTCCTGATATCTACCTCGGAGTCTCCGATATAGATGGTCTCTTCAGGAGTCGCTCCCATCTCCCCTGCAATCTGAAGGACTGCTGTCGGATCCGGCTTTCTCGGCACGCCTTCTTTCTGTCCCTGCACTTTAAAAAAGAGATCTTTTCCAAATACAGTTTCCACAACATGAACCGCCTGTCTGTCCGGTTTATTGGAAAGAACAGCGCATCTGATTCCCTGCTCTTTTAATGTACCCAAAAGCTGCACGATTCCTTCATAGGGAGCCACATGATACATACAATTCTCATTGAAGACTCTCCCATATATTTCCATCGCTTCCTCCAGCCTCTCAAAAGCTTCTTCTGACGCGGCACGCAGTGCTTTTTCCAGAAGAACTCTGCTTCCGTTTCCCACAAACATCCGGCACTGCTCTCTTGTAATCTCTGGCAGTCCCATCTCTTTCATGGTCAGATTCACAGAAAATGTAAGAGAATCCAGCGTATCGGTCAGTGTTCCATCCAAGTCAAAAATACAACTCTTATACATCATCGTCTCCATCTCCTCCATCTATTCTACGTGTTTATCATAGTATGAAGTTCTGGAAATTTCAACCGTAAAATCATTTTTATGCAGTTTTCTCTGAAATTTTGTTACTGGAAAGAATAACAGCCTTTAGCCCAACAGATATTGTTTCATTATTTTCAATGCATTTTTTCCAGCCGGCTCACCTGCGCCTGCGAAATCTGAATCTGTTCTGCCACCTCCATCTGTGTCTTTCCTTCAAAAAATCGAAGCTGGATGATAAAACGTTCCCGTTCATTGAGGCGTTCCATCGCTGCCTCCAGCGACAGCTCTTCTACCCAGTTTTCTTCCCGGTTCTTTTTATCACTCACCTGATCCATGATATACAGCGTATCGCCTCCGTCGCTGTATACCGGTTCATGAAGACTGACCGGCATCTGGATTGCATCCAGTGCAAACACGATATCTTCCTTGGATATCCCGATCTCCTCAGCAATTTCCTGCACCGTAGGCTCTTTGGAATATTTCTTCACAAATCCTTCTTTGGCGTAGATTGCTTTATATGCCGTATCACGCAGAGAACGGCTCACACGGATAGAATTATTGTCCCGCAGATATCGTCTGATCTCACCGATGATCATCGGAACTGCATACGTCGAAAACTTTACCAGCCTTGAGGGGTCAAAATGATCGACTGCTTTCATCAGTCCCACACAGCCGATCTGAAACAGATCATCGGCATTTTCGCTGCTGGATGAAAATCGTTTGATCACACTGAGTACCAGTCTTAAATTCCCCTTGATATACTGTTCTCTTGCTTCTTCGTCCCCCTCCTTGATCCTTGCAAAAAGCTCTTCCTTTTCCTCTTCTTTCAAAAGCGGGAGCTTCGCTGTGTTTACCCCGCATAATTCCACTTTATTTCCTGCCATTTGTGAATCCTCCTGTTCTGTTTCTACTTAAAAGAATTCACCATCTGCAGGCAGTCTATGCGGTTTGACGGAAAATAAAAAAAGTTTTACTCCTTGACAAGCTCACGTATCCATCTATGCCCTCTTCTCCATTTTATTTCTTTTCTGACTCTTTTTCCTGCTTTTTGTTTCTGATTGCCCGCCGAATGGCAAAAATGCCAAATACTGCGATTCCTCCTACTGCCACACCGATCAAACTGCAGAAAATCATAAAAAACACATATGCCGTCATGCCTTTGCCTCCTTCTAATTATTTAGTCTCTCATTTGACAAATCAAAGTCTTAAATCTGACAGTCCCATACAAAGAAAAAGCAATGTGCATTTCTAAATTTCAAAAAGAACTTTCTTTTTATAAAATTTGTTCCTGTTCAATTCTTGCCGCCTCTGCTTTCCAATATTCCATAATATTTCTAACCATTTTGATACATTCTTCCTTTGCAGTCTTCTCATCATAAATCTGGAAATCACTAAATGTATGACCACATGGTACTAGACTTCCTTTCATATCTTTTGCCTCCTATCTTCATTGTACCATTTCACGTATTCAGAGTCATTAACAAGCCTCATTTTTTCTCACAAAAAACCACGGATGAGATTTCTCCCATCCGTGATTTTCTCTTTCTCACTATTCCCAACGATCCCATTTATCAGCAAGATTATTGATCTGACTTTCAAATTTTGCTTTGTCTTTATTCGGAATTCCCTCTCGTCTGTAAATAACATCCAAAAGTCTTCTTCCGGCTGCGATAAGACGCTCAAATGCAGCGTCTGCTTTCTTCTGGGATGGCTTCTTGCCTTTCACGGCAATCCGCACACCTTCGTTTAAGATCTCATTCGCAGCCAGATCGACTTCCCCGTTCGGGAATGGCGCCCACGCCGGACATCCAAGCGTCTCTTCTACTTTCTGCGCAAATTCTTCCGTCACAGTGTCTTCGCCATGCACCACAAATACATGCTGAAGCGGTGTCTTAAATCCTTTCAGCCATGCTATCAGACCATTCATATCTGCATGACCACTGATTCCGTGAAGACTTTCAATTCTGGCATGAACCTCGATCGGCTCTCCAAACAGCTTGATATTCTTCTCACCTTCCAGAAGCCGCCTTCCTAATGTCCCGTTCGCCTGATATCCCACAAACAGAATTGTACATTCTTTTCTCCACAAATTGTGTTTCAAATGATGACGGATCCGTCCTGCGTCACACATACCCGATGCAGAAATAATTACTTTCGGCTTTTCGATAAAATTAATCAGTTTCGAATCATCACTTGTAACGGATGTCTTCAACCCCGGAAATACCAGAGGATTGATCCCCTCATCCACCAGTTTGATTGCGTCTTCATACGAAGCATTCCCGCATATTTTTTGTAAACACTTTGGTCGCTTCAATTGCCAGCGGACTATCCAGATATACCTCAAAATCAGAATATTCCGGCAAAAGTCCATGTTCTTTGATCTCCCGGATGAAATACAGCATCTCCTGCGTACGTCCCACTGCAAATGACGGGATCACGACATTACCGCCTGCATCAAAGGTTTCTTTCAAAATTCTCGTAAATTCAGAGACATAATCTATCTTCTCCGAAGAATGTACCCGGTTTCCATAGGTGGATTCCACTACCACATAATCTGCGGTATCCGTACACCTTGGATCTTTGATGATCGGCTGATTCACATTCCCCACATCTCCTGAAAATACGATCTTCCTGCTAATCTCACCTTCGGTAATCCAGACCTCAATACTTGCCGAACCAAGCAAATGGCCGACATCTGTAAACCGGATTTCCACCCCATCGCAAATATGAAGCCGTTCTCCATATCCACATGGAACGAAAAGATTGATCGCAGCCTCTGCATCTGCCATCACATAAAGCGGCTCAAACTCCGGCACTCCGGCACGTCTTCCTTTCCGGTTGCGCCATTCAGCTTCAAATTCCTGAATATGAGCGCTGTCACGAAGCATAATGTTACATAAATCCGCTGTGGCAAATGTGGTCAATATCTGCCCTTTAAATCCATTCTTGCACAAAAGGGGCAAAAGACCTGAATGATCGATGTGTGCATGTGTCAAAAATACATAGTCCACTTCTCCCGCTGCAATGGGAAGTCCTGGGTTTTCATACAGGTCCGGTCCCTGCTCCATACCACAGTCAATTAAAATATTTTTCCCCGCTGCCTGCAGCAAATGACAACTTCCGGTCACCTCATGGGCTGCTCCTATAAATGTAAGTTTCATATAGCTTCACCACCCTTTTTTCTCATTATAACACCTTTTTTACGGAGTGAAAGCACTTTTTGAGGATTCTTCTAATTTATTCATAACGCACGATTTCCCGCTTCAATCTCTGCATGATCTTTTTCTCCAGACGGGAAATGTATGACTGTGAAATTCCCAGTAAATCTGCTACTTCTTTCTGAGTTTTTTCGATTCCATCAGGATTATCCAGACCAAAACGCATCTTGACAATCAGCTTTTCTCTGCTGGACAACTGGTTGATGGCACGCACCAGAAGCTTTCTCTCCGCTTCCGTTTCCAGATCCCGATAGATGGTATCCTCCTCTGTTCCGAGGATATCAGACAACAGCAGTTCATTGCCGTCCCAATCCACGTTTAAAGGCTCATCAATGGAAACTTCCATTTTAGTCTTACTGTTTCTTCGCAGATACATCAGGATTTCATTTTCAATACATCGGGATGCATAGGTCGCAAGCTTGATCTTTTTGGTTGGATTGAATGTGTTGATTGCTTTGATCAGACCGATTGTTCCGATCGAGATCAGATCTTCTACTCCCACTCCGGTATTATCAAATTTTTTTGCTATGTACACGACCAGACGCAAATTGTGCTCAATTAACATTTTTTTTGCTTCCTGATCATATTCTGATCCGAGTCTTCTGATCACCTCTGTTTCTCGTTCTGTCTCCAACGGAGGCGGCAGCACTTCAGACCCCCCGATGTAATGAACCTCTTTCTGATTCGGAAACAGCAGCCCTTTCAGACTGGGTACTACTTTTAATTTAAACTGCTGCGGCATTGCTACTTTTACAACCATTTTTTCTTCCTCCTAATATTTCAGGGTTGATGATCATTTGATACATCCCTTGTTCTGATATCTGTTCTTCACATATCCCGACCAGTGGACGATAAATCCACTGTTTTTTCTGTACAATATACATTTTCTCTAATTCAAATACCGGCATGACACCACTTTTTCCTACTGTCCGATATGGAATCAGATGAAACCCTTTCAAGTTTTCCTTTTCTCCGGTCAGCTTTTCTATTGTGCTTTGCTCTAAAATACATACCGGCTTTTCACTCAGCGGATCTTTCAACACATTTCCGGTATCCCAAAGCCCGCGTATCTCACAGCAGCTTCCTTCCTGATACAAGATGATCCGGCAAATCTTGAGTTCCTCCTTCTGAAGCCGGCACAAAAACTCCCAGATCGCGCGGATTGTGTAATAGCAGCCAATCACAACAGCAAAATAGAGACTTGTGTATTTCACATAGGGTTTTAACATTCCCAGAATCCCGCCAATCAAAACGGAAACAAAATACAATAAAATATAACACTTTAAAAATTCCGAAAAGCTGCGAATTTTAAGACCGCATACCACCATCCGCTGCTGACAAGCATATGAAGCACTGCCATTGTGATTCCCACGGCAGCCGCAAAATTACCACCAGACAGGAAAGTCCTGATCCGACCAGACCGCCTGCAATCACTCTTTTCGTACTGCCCGGCATCTTCATCAAGGCTTTTACAGAAAACAGGATAAGGACGTCCATCATAAAATTCACCAAAAACATGACATCTATGTATACTTCATAGTACATGTTCCACCCTCTTTCTCGTTGGTACTAAATCGATTTGGCACTCAAACAAGATTTATTATAATCAGAATCATTTTGAAAATTTGTCAGAAACTGACAGAGAAACAGACTTTATTTCGACAACAATCGTGTGAAAAGGAAAAAAGGACAGGTCTCTTGTCGAAACCTGTCCCAAACTGACTTTATTATTTTTTAAAGAAATCCGGAATCTTAATGGACTGCTCTTTTACTGTGCTTGAAGGCACTCTTCCTGTCCCTGAAGGGTCGGGATTGTGGAATTTCCTGTTGTTGTTCTTCCTGCACCGTACTCTGCTGCCGGTGTTCTTGCAAACTTGTCCGCATTTGGAAGAATAGATCCCATCTTCTGCTGTCCTTCCAGTCTTGCTTTTAACTTGGATGCACTTCCACCCACATTGTGAAGTCCTGTTGCAATAACTGTAATTGTAGCTTCATCAGATCTTGTATCATCATACATCGCACCGAAGATAATATTTGCATTCTCTCCTGCAAGTTCCTGTACATAATCAGCAGCATCAGATGCATCCATCAGAGTGATATCACCGGAAATATTAATGATAACGTGTGATGCTCCCTGAATCGTTGTCTCAAGCAGCGGACTGGCAACAGCCTGTTTTACTGCCTCCAGAGCCTTGTCATCACCGCGTCCCTCACCGATACCGATGTGTGCGATTCCCTTATCCTTCATAACTGTCTGAATATCTGCAAAGTCAAGGTTAATCAGAGAAGGTACGTTGATCAGGTCTGTGATACCCTGAATACCCTGCTGGAGAACCTCATCCGCTTTCTTCAATGCTTCCGGCATTGTCGTTCTGCGATCTACTACTTCCAGAAGTTTATCATTCGGAATCACGATCATCGTGTCTACATTCTCTTTTAATTTATCAATACCAGCCAGTGCATTCGCCATTCTTGTACGTGATTCAAAACGGAACGGCTTTGTCACAACTGCAACTGTCAGTGCGCCCTGCTCTTTTGCGATACGTGCGACTACAGGAGCTGCTCCTGTTCCGGTTCCACCACCCATACCACAGGTGACAAATACCATGTCAGCGCCTTTGAGTGCTGCGGAAATCTCTTCTGCACTCTCCTCTGCTGCTTTCTCACCTACTTCAGGCTGTGCTCCCGCACCAAGTCCTTTTGTAAGCTTCTCGCCAATCTGCATCAATGTTGGTGCTTTGCATAACTGCAGTGCCTGTTTATCTGTATTCACTGCTATAAATTCTACACCTGCAATCTGCTCATCGATCATACGGTTTACCGCGTTGTTACCGCCTCCGCCGACTCCGACAACAATAATTCTTGCAGCTGCTTCTGATTCGTTTGTCTTAATCTCTAACAAGGGTAGTTCCTCCTTCGTCGTCCTATCAACTTATTTTATACATCCCATCATAAATATGTATGAACAATAGAATTCAATAAGTATATAATATAGTCTTTCACGCAAATAATCAATAGATTTTTGTGTATTTTATGTTTTTTTTATTCAGTTGTTTCTCCTTCACCGGTTCCTGCTGCAGATGTCTGATCCGTCTGTGCAGCTTCAGATTCTCCTGACTGATTTTCGTCCGTCTGTCCGGCGTCCTGGCCTCATCTGCTTCTGTTTCCGCTGCTTTCTCCGGTACAAAACGCACGGAAGTACCGGACGTTTCATAATTCTCCAGGTGCAGTACACCTGCCTGCCCCGCAAACTTTTCATTAAGCTTCTCAAGGATCGGCGAAATCTGTGCGATCTTCATCTCATAGTTTCCTTTTCCCAGCTGCACTGTGACCACTCCGAAAATCAGATTGACTCCTCCGTCACTGCAGGTAAGCCGGTCGGAAGAAAGTTCATATTTGTTGGAAAGTCTTGTCACCTCCACGATACGTTCAAAAATATCCTGATCTGTGACCGGGAGTTTTTTGTTCATTTTCACTTTTTTGGTATTAAGCTCCAATCCCTCGATAAACGGCGCCCCGGGAATCACTTCCGTTGTCTTTAACGCAGCTGTTCCGTCCTCATCAAAATACAAAAACTCTCCCTGGTAATCAAAATAACCAAGAAACTCCTTCTCTTTTACCTTCATCACGACCGTCCATGGGTTTTTAATTGAAACTTTCACGGATTCGATCGCTGCCGGCTTTGTCACATCTCCATAATTATACTTCCACCAGATATAGATGGAGTTGAATGCATACTTGTCTTTTTGAACCCATTTTACCAGTTCTTCGTCCTGACAGTACTGGTTTCCGGTCACCTCGATCTTCCTTGTCTGAAACAGAAGAAATACCGCAAAAAATAACACAAGTACCGACAGGACTGTAATCAGTGCCGCCATTCGAATCTTCTTTTTCTTTTGTTTCATAAGGCTTCCTCCTTTTCTTTCTCTGCTTATTCTACCAAATTAGACACACTTAACACAAGCCCCATTTCCAACAGCAGAAATACCACCGAAGTTCCCCCATAGCTGATAAAGGGGAGCGTGATCCCGGTATTGGGAATACTGTTCGTCACAACCGCAATATTCAAGATCACCTGAATCATCATATGCGCCATCGCTCCTGTTGCGATCAAGCACCGGTCAGATCCTTCGCATGTGTTGCGATCACAAAAAAGCGCCAGATCAGAATCAGAAACAATAAAATGATCAGGCTTGCTCCGACCAGTCCCAGTTCTTCACAGATGATAGAAAAAATCATATCATTCTGGGCTTCCGGCAGAAATCCCAACTTCTGTACGCTTTTTCCAAGCCCTCTTCCAAACAGCCCTCCGGAACCGATGGCATAAAGTCCCTGCAGTGTCTGGTACCCTTTTTCATACTTTTCCGGATTTCTCCAGATTGCAAGTCTCTCCAGACGATAACTTTCCAGTGCCAGAAATATCCCCATAAACCCTGCCGCTGCCGCACCCATTCCAAGAAACTGGGCATACTTCGGACTTGCCACAAAAACAAGTGCTGCCGCAATTCCCAGGATAATAATGGCCGTACTTAGATTACTTGCACCTACCAGGCCTACCACAGGAAGAACTGGCAGCATAACTTTGACAAGTGTTGTAAATTTTTCCATCTTTCTTGCCTGGTTTGAGATTACGCAGGACAAATATAAAATGACTGCCACTTTCGCAAACTCAGACGGCTGAAAAGAAATGGGTCCCAAAGAAAGCCATCTTTTGGACCCATTGTACTCATCTCCTATAAACATGACTGCTACAGACAGAACGATTGCAGTGACATATCCAAGCTTTGCAAAAGGAATCCACCTGTGATAGTCGATCCCTGCCACAATAAACATGCCTGCCAGTCCCAACGCTGTCGCAAATCCCTGCTTTTTCAAATAGTAAAAAGAATCATGGAACTTTACCCGGCCATTATAGGCGCTGGTACTGTATAGCAGTATCAGACCAATCCCGACCAGGAGCAATACCACCACAAGCAGAGTATAATCATACCGCTGCTTTTTTGCCGGATGCTTCAATGCAGATCCACTCCTTATAATTGATTTACAAGTTCTTTGAATTTATCTCCGCGTTCTTCATAATTCTTAAACATTCCCCAGCTTGCACACGCCGGAGACAAAAGAACTGCATCTCCGGGTTCTGCCTGTTCTACACAGATATTGACCGCCTCTTCAAACGTATCTGCAAGAATCGTATCTGTAAATCCCAGCCTTTTTGCCGTCTCATTGATCTTCTCTTTTGTCGCTCCGAGAAGCACCAGTTTTTTTACCTTACCGTCAAAAGACTGAATCCACTCATCATAAGAAGAATCCTTGTCATATCCTCCGCCGATCAAAAATGTAGGCCTGTTCATTGCCTGGATTCCTTTGATCGCGGCATCCGGATTTGTGCCTTTGGAGTCGTTGTAATATGCAACCCCGTTCTTTTCTGCCACAAACTCGATCCGATGTTCCACTGCCGTAAATTCCCGAATGGTCTTACGGATGATCTCCATCGGAACGTGATACGCTGCCGCCATAGCCACAGCTGCCATTACATTTTCATAATTATGCATTCCAAGCAGTTTTAATTCATCCACATGACAGACTTTCTCCGGATTTTCTCTGCAATAGATGATATTGCCATCTTCCAGATAAATTCCTTTTTCCAGTCTGCGGCGGCTGGAAAAATAAATCACCTGCGCTTTGACTCTTTCTCCGAATTTTCTGGTCACATCATCCTCATAATTCAAAACACAGACATCTTCTTCTGTCTGGTTTTTTGCAATCTGCTCTTTGGCTTCGATATAAGCTTCCATCGTGTGATGGCGGTTCAGATGATCCGGCGTGATATTCAAGATCGCACTGACTTTGGGACAGAATGTGTGAATCGTCTCAAGCTGAAAACTGCTCATCTCTGCCACAATAACAGAATCATCCTTTGTCTCCCGCACAACGCTCGTGTAAGGATTGCCGATATTGCCTACAACAAATGTGCTTTCCCGGAAATTTTCATGATTGCACCAAGCAGTGCTGTCGTGGTCGTCTTTCCATTTGTTCCGGTGATCGCCAGCACATCCCCTTTACCAAGGACATATGCCAGTTCAATTTCACCCCAGATCGGAATCCCTGCATCCCGCATCTGATTCACCGATGGTAAATCTGTCGGAACACCCGGACTCATCACAACCAGAGAAAGCTCTGAAAGAAGCGCCTCGGGAAATGCTCCGAGAACAACGCTTACGCTCCCCTTTGCCTGTCCTTCGATCTGTTCTTTGATTCCTGCCGCATCCAACCTGTCATTCCCATCATACAATACGACTTCTGCACCTTCCTGCAGCAGCAGAGCCGCAGCAGAAACACCACTGATACCGGAACCAAACACCAGTACTTTTTTGTCTTTAAACTTCATGTCTATACCCCCATTAATGCGATCAGACAGAGCAGTGCAGTCACAATTGAAAATACTGCCACAACTCTTGTCTCTGACCAGCCGCACAATTCAAAATGATGATGGATCGGTGCCATTTTAAAGAAACGCTTTCCACCGGTCTTCTTAAAATATGTAACCTGGATCATCACCGATGCCACTTCCACCAGATAGATCAGCCCTACAATAATGATAAACAACGGCATCTGCATCATATACGCCGTTCCTGCCACGAAACCGCCCAGTGCAAGAGAACCGGTGTCTCCCATAAACACACTCGCAGGATATACATTAAACAATAAAAATCCAAGGAGCGCACCTACAACCGCACAGGTGATCGGCTCTACTCCGCTCTTTGTTCCAATAGCAACCACCGTAAAGAACGTAGCTACCAGAACCGTCACGCTGGATGCCAGTCCGTCCAGTCCGTCTGTAAAATTCGTTCCGTTTACAGTACCGATCACTGCAATAAATAAAAGCGGAACTGCCAGCCAGCCGATATCCCAGTATTTTCCACCGGAAAACGGAATCAGCATAGACATCGGAATGTCTGCCACTTTAAACACGTAATATGCAAAAATTGCTGTCACCACCAGCTGGAGTGCCATCTTCTGTTTCGGATACAGACCGTCTGAACGTTTCATCACAACCTTCAGATAATCATCCAGAAATCCAATCAGACCAAAACCAAGCGTCAGAAACAGGATCGGAATCACTTTCGGATAATCTTTTACATAAAACAGGGACGTGATAACGACACTGGCCAGAATGATAATTCCTCCCATGGTCGGCGTTCCTGCCTTCTTCAAATGAGACTGTACTCCCTCTTCCCGTTCTGTCTGTCCCATTTTCAGTTTTCTAAGGAATGGTATTACGATCGGTCCGAGCACCAGGCTCAAAGCAAACGATACCAATACCGGTATTACTACATGATAACTCATACTTCCACCTCTTCATCTCTTTTGTTTCAATATCTCAATTAGTATACCGCATTACCTACTGTTTTTCAATCCCGAGATATGGAAGGACATTGTCAAAAATACTGCGAAGGACCGGTGCGGCGATCGTTCCTCCATAATAAATCCCCTGCGGATTATGGATCACCACCATTCCCAGTACCTGCGGATCCTCTGCCGGTGCAAATCCGATAAAGGAAGAAATGTACTTATTCGCACTTCGCGGCAGTGTCTGAGAGGTGGCTGTCTTTCCGCCGATGGAATATCCTTCGATATATGCATTTTTCCCGGACCCATTGGCAACAACTCCCTCCAAAAGTGTCTGCATCGTTTTCGATGTTTTCTCTGATACCACACCTGATCTTTCTTCATAGGACAATGTTTCCAGCACATTTCCTTCCCTGTCAAGAACGGCTTTTCCGAAATGCGGGGTAACTCTTCGCCCTCCATTGATAATGGAACTGACTGTCACTGCCATCTGAACCGGCGTAACTTGAAATGACTGTCCAAAACTGATGGTGGCAAGCTCCACCAGACCGATATTTTCCACCTGATGCATAATGGTTCCCGCCTCTCCCGGCAGATCGATTCCCGTCAGATCCAGAAGTCCGAATTGCTGAAAATAGTCATAAAACCGCTCTGCTCCGAGACGCAGACCAATATCGATAAACACCGGGTTGCAGGAATTCTGAATTCCCTGAACAAAGGTTTCACTGCCATGTCCGCCCACTTTGTGACACCGGATTCTTCTGTCTTCTACCATGCGGTATCCCGGACAGGAAAAGGTATCCTCAGGTGTCACGACTCCCTCTTCCAGGCAGGCTGCAGACGTAATGATCTTAAATGTGGATCCCGGCTCATACGTATCATTGATACATCGATTTCTCCACATTGCATTTAACGCATCCTGCAATTTTTCTCCTTCCAGTTCTTCTCCTGTATTCAATTCAAACGGATCATTGAGATTAAATTCCGGCACATTGACCATAGACAGAATTTCTCCGTTTTGCGGATTCATCAGTAAAATCGACACTCCGTCCGCCTGTTTTTCCCGCATGACTTTTTCAGCCGCCTGCTCACAATATTTTTGAATATTATAATCCATACTGATCTCCAGCGTTTTGCCGGCCACAGGCTCGATCCGGCCTTCCGCGACCGCATCCAGTTCGATTCCTCTTGCATCCGTTGTCGTGAGAATGGTTCCGTTGCTGCCTTTTAATGTCTCTTCATATTTCACTTCCAGACCAATGATCCCCTGATTGTCTCCTCCTGTGAATCCAAGCACCTTGGATGCCAGGCTGTCATACGGATAATATCGCTTATAGTCTTCATCCACCTTGACTCCATCCAGATTATACTCCCGGATCTTATCTCCCACTTCTTTTTCCACGTTGGTTTTTACTTTTTCCATGGAAGAGACCTTCTCCACTCGCTTTCTCACCTCTGCCTGATCCATTTCAAGCTCTTTTGCGAGAATTTCCGTCACCCGTTCGGGTTCCTTGATCTGACTGTGGATCACAGAAATCGTACACACTGTTTTGTTTGTAGCAAGCACAACGCCATTTCGATCCACGATTTCTCCTCTGGCTGCCTTGATCTTACGTTCCCGTTTATGCAGATCCTCGGCTCGTTTCTGATAATACTCGGCATCAAACACCATCAGATAGACCAGTCGCCCGATCAAACCTGTCAAAATCAGAAACGCGCAGGTAAACACTACCAGAATTTTCTTTTTATGATACGTTTTATTTTTCATAAAAACCTTACAGAAGACTTTATACAACATATTTTCTCTTCTGTAAGGTTATTCCTGTTTTATTCTGTTGTTTCCGATGATTCCGGAGAGGTTGCCCAGCTATCATAATCCGGCTGGTAGTTCGGATCGATATAGGCGCCATCCTGATTACTGTAGGTATCTTCGAAGTTCTCATCGAAATCCTGCTGTACGTCTTCTCTTACACCGCTGTCCTCTGGCAGTGCATCCCCGTTTCTTGTAATGTTCAGATATGGAAATGCTTCCGCCATGATCTTCTGTGACAGCTCCAGAACATACGAACTTAATTCCTGATTTTCCACATTTGGCTCATCGATGACCACATAGATCACAACTTCCGGATTTTCCTGTGGTGCATATCCAATAAAAGAAAGCAGATAGTCTCCATTCCCTCGCGGAAGCTTCTCCGCTGTTCCGGTTTTTCCGCCAATGTCGTATCCCTCTACATTTGCCGGAACTCCGGTTCCGTCTGTCATTACCGCGCGAAGCGCTTCTTTGACACGGTCAGAAGTCTGTTTTGATACCGTTTTTCGAAGCAAAGTCGGATCGTTTGTTTCAATCACGTTTCCGTTTTCATCCTGAATCTGCTTCACCACATGAGGCTGATAATAATACCCGCCATTGATCAGAGAAGAAAATGCCGACACCATCTGTGTCATCGTTACATTGAAACTCTGCCCAAAGGAAGACGTTGCAAGATCTGTCTCCCCCATATTCTCTGCAGTAAAGATCAGATTTTCTGTGGACGCCTCTCCCGGCAGGTCAATTCCCGTGTACTCTCCAAACCCAAAGATATGCTGATACCGGATAAAATCTTCCACTCCGATCTTATCGGCCATAGCCATCAGAGCCACATTGCAGGAATTGGCGATTGCCTGATCTACATTCTCTGTCCCATGCCCTGACGTATTGTGACATTGAATATACCAGTCACCTTTCCATGTACCACCCTGGCATACATAGGTTTCCTGACCGGTCAAAGTTCCGGTCTCCAGACCTGTGGCCAGAGTAAACGGCTTGGCTGTCGATCCCGGTTCAAAGGCATCACTGACGCAGAAATTTCTCCAGAGATTGTTCATTGCATTCAGCTTATCATCATCTGACATTTTTGCCAACGCTTCCGTCGTATACCACGGCGTCAGATCTCTTGGATTATTCAGATCAAAGTTCGGGTACGAAGCCTCTGCAAGAATCTCTCCGCTGTTCGGATCCATTATGATCACAGCCGTATTCTTACTTCCCAGCTCATCCTCCCGTTCTTCTCCTTTGTGTGCCTCATTAAATTCCAGAATATATTTTTCTACAATGCTCTGCAGTGTAACGTCGATCGTGGACACTACCGTATTTCCATTCTTTGCCGCTTTCACAGTACGTTCTACTGAAGAAGCACTGTCAAAATATCCATATTCTCTTCCGTCTGTACCGTTAAGAATATCATTGTATGCACTTTCAATGCCGATTGCTCCCTGATTTCCGGATACGGAAAATCCGATCACATCACTTGCAAGACTGTTGTAAGGGTATGTACGCTGGTAATCATCCTCCAGCCAGACCCCCTGAACATTCGGATATTTTTTATCATCCTCGTCAATTTCCTGGAATTTCTTGGCATCTTCATAAGAAACGCCTTTTTTTAAAACCTCGTAACGGCTGTCCGGATTTGCCTTGATCGTATCCCTTACTTCTTCACTGTCAATACCAAAGCATTCTTCTAAAACGTCCAGTGTGGAATCGATATACTTATCGCTCTCTCCCTCGTCTGTCACAACCACCACATCCAGGATCACATTATACACACGCTCACTGGTCGCTACTTTTGTTCCGTTCCGGTCTACGATATCTCCTCGTTTATACGGAATGGTCCTGCTTCCATACTGCTGTTGGTTCAGAACGATCCTGGTATACTTTCCACCTTTGAATACATTGATATACGTAATTCTTCCGATAAGAACAACAAAAGCCAGTATAATTGCCACAAACAGCATTACCAGCTTCTTTTGCATCCTTTTCGGAAATTTTTTTGTTAAAAATTGAAATGGATTTTTTCTTCGTCTTCTTGTCATTACATCTTCCTATTTTGACACGTCCTTTGACTTTGCAAGAATCCCGTCAGATGGTATCTCATTATACTGCTTCACGTAATCACTGGTCGGGCTGTCATACTCCACCACATTACCATTCGCCGCATATACCATGCCAAGTTCATTCATTGCTTTGTCCCGGATTTCCTGCAGATTCACAGAATCTACTGCGCATTGTATGCCGTATCATTCGCCTCTGTCAGATCTGACAACTCTTCCTGAAGAGCCGTGATATTTTCTGACCTCTGCACGAGTTCTGACTGGAGCTGCAGATATACGACACAGATGAAAACCGCACAAACAGCCGCCACTGTCAAAAACCCTGTATAGATCGGGCTCATATCCAATGCACGCCTGCGGTTCTTTTTCACCTGACTGCTTGTCCGTTTTTTAGGACGTACTTCCACTGCTTGTTTCTCCTGATTTGGCAATACCTTCGGCTGATGCGCTACATTTCCATAGACGTAGAACTGTCCAGATCTGTTTCCTGTATTAGATTGTCTTCTGTATGTAGTTCTCTTTCCTGCAGCCATTTGGTCTGCCCCTTTCCACGTACAATCTGCCGGGCTCTCCCCTTCCCGGCAGATTTTATTTTTTCAGATACTCACCCTCATTTTTTTCAGCTTCGTTCGAAAATGCGAAGTTTGGCACTTTTTGAACGGCTGTTATACATCAACTCTTCCTCAGAAGGAAGAATTGGTTTCCTTGTGATCACTTTTCCTTTCGATATGTTTCCACATACACAAACCGGAAAGTGACTTGGACAGGTACACGGATTTTCATTCTTTCGGAATGCACTCTTTACAATCCGATCTTCCAGAGAATGAAACGTGATAATACAGATCCGACCTCCCGGATTCAGCATATCGATCATATCATCCAGAGTCTCCCGAAGTACATCCAACTCTCTGTTCAGCTCGATCCGGATTGCCTGAAATGTCCTTTTGGACGGATGTCCGGATGTTTTCTGAAACTTCATCGGAATGGCTCTTCTGATAACTTCATTTAACTGTCCTGTTGTCTCAATTGGATGCTTTCCGCGCTCCATCACAATGTGTTTTGCAATATTCTTTGCAAATTTATCTTCTCCATAATCACGGATGACACGGTAAAGTTCCGCTTCGCTATAGTCATTGACAATGTCTTTTGCTGTCGTAGTCTGTCTCTGATCCATCCGCATGTCAAGCGGCGCATCTGTGCGGTAAGAGAAACCGCGCTCCGCCGTATCTAACTGATATGAAGACACTCCCAGATCGATTACAATCCCGTCTACCTTGTCAATTCCTATTTCATGGAGCCTCGGTTTCATATCACAATAATTGCTCCGGATTATTGTTACTTTCTCCCCGAAACCGGATAATCTGGCGCCCGCCGCTTCAATCGCGTCGGCGTCCTGGTCTATTCCTATAAATCTCCCCTTGTCACTTAAGCGGCTTGCGACTTCATATGCATGTCCTCCCCCGCCAAGTGTCGCGTCTACATAGATGCCATCCGGCTTCACCTTCAGACCATCTACTGTCTCTTCAAGTAAAACTGATGTGTGTTTAAATGCCATAGAATCCTCCATTCACTCTCTGTCCAGAATCAAATTCGGATACCGATCGCCTCCATACGTTCTGCAATCGCATCCAGATCTTCTTCACTGACCATACTGCGCTCTTCCCAAAGTGCTTTATCCCAGATCTCCACGCGGTCCTGAACTCCCACCAGGACAACGTCCTTCTCCAGATGTGCAGCTTTTCGAAGTGATGCAGGTACAGAAACCCTCCCCTGCTTGTCAAAGCTGCCCTCAGAAGCACTTCCAAAAAAATAACGCTTGAAAATTCTGGCATCCTTGTTCATCCGTGGTAAGGTATTTAATTCAGCAACAAACTGATTCCATTCGTCTTGAGAATACACAAAAAGACACCCTTCCAAGCCATTACAGATCACAAAGCTTTCTCCCAAGTCATCTCGTAATTTGGCTGGAATGATGAGTCGGCCTTTTTCATCAATACTATGATTAAACTCTCCTAATAACATCTGGAATCCCTTCTAAAAGCAGAACTCCACTTTCGCCCCACTTTATGCCACTATTCACCACTTCCTACCACTTGAAACCATTGTAAACCACCACGCCCCCTTTTTCAACCCTTTTTTCACATTTTTCACATCTATGTCACAATTCTGTAAAAATTTGGTTAAAAAAAGAACAGGCTTCCAAAACCTGTTCTCATATCATTCTTTATTCTTTTATTCGCCAAGTCCGCTCAGATAATTATTCACCGCATCATAATTCACTTCTGCCACTTCCCGTTCCTGCTTTGACTCATGAGACACATATGCGGAATATCCGAGCCATCCCACCAATGCCAATGCAGCCAGTGACAGTACACACTTTCTGACAATGTTCATAATGCGCTGCTTTTTCATGTTCTTCTTCCGATTCGCCTTTTCCTGTTTATAGCGGTCTACTTTTTCCTGACTCATATCTAAAAGCTCCTTTGTCCCCTATGTATTTGACAGCTTCTGTCCTGCACTCTTTCTACATAGTGTACCACATCCGACTCTAAACTACAACAATAATTCCTCCGTCATTGGCATAAACCGTACTGATCCCGGATGTATCTACGATAAAACTGGACTTCACTGCAAACCGTTCTTTTAAAAGGCGCTGCACTTCTTTTGCTCTCTCCTCACAGTTACAGTGTGCAATAGCCAGAATCTTATCTCCTGCATTGACCACATCTGCTGCCACGCAGTCCGCCATCTTCACAAGTGCTTTTTTCATGCCTCTCGCTTTTTCCTTCTGACAGATCGTTCCCTGCGGAGTAGATCCCATGATCGGTTTGATATTCAAGGCTCCCGCTACCAGTGATTTGATTCCCGTAAGTCTTCCGTTCTTTCTTAAAGTATCCAGATTCTCCAGTACAAAATAAGTGTGCTGCTCCTCAATATAACACTCTACACTTTCCACAACTTCTTCGAACGTCATCCCGGCCTTTTCACACTGCTGAACCTTCAATGCGATCAAAGTCTCTCCTACTGAAGCGGAGCGTGAATTAAATACATGAATCTGTTTTTCCCCATATTCTTCTTCATACAGATTTTTTCCAAGAACCGCACTGTTATATGATCCGCTCAATTCTGCCGATAGTGTCACCACATAAATACGTTCGGCATCGCAGTGATAACTTTCCATATATCTTTCCGGAGACGGACAGGATGTCTTCGCACAGGATGTACTTTCTGCAATCTTTAAAAGCAGCTCTTCCTGCTTCAAGCTGTCATCATCTGTCCACTGAGTATCTTCTATCTGAATTCCGAGAGCAACGTGTTCAAATCCTCCGTCTGCTTTCATCTCCGGCGTAAATTCTCCGCAACTGTCAACAATTACTTTATAGCTCATGTCTTTCCTCCCAAACCACACTTTCTTTTTCCACCATCTATTATATGTGGTTTTCAATACTACGTTACTTAATATACCACACTTTGTGTCGGATGAAAAGACATTTTTATATCTTTTGCTTTTCCTATTCTGTCTGAAGCTTAATTCTCCTGGATACACTCAGGCAAGTCCCATCTCCGTCATCAGGAACAGAACCGAAGTTCCTCCATAACTGACAAACGGAAGCGTAACACCCGTTGTCGGGATCATGTTCGTTACAACCATGATATTTAAGATCACCTGCAGCGCGATATGTGCAAAAATTCCGGTCACGATCAGTGAGCCGTACAGATCCGGTGCATTTCTTGCAATAAACATCAATCTATATAGAAGAAGTCCGAACAGGATCAATACTACGATTGCTCCGAAAACGCCAAGTTCTTCGCAGATAACGCTCAGAATCATATCATTCTGCGCTTCGGGGATCATACCAAGCTTCTGCGTGCTGTTTCCAAGACCTTTTCCGAAGAATCCCCCGGATCCGATCGCATACAGTCCCTGAAGCACCTGGAAGCCGGTGCCATCCGAGTGTCCTTCCGGATCCAGCCATGTTGTGATTCTTCCGATTCGGAATTATCACTGTTCGTCGCATAAACCGCAAGTATGGCCACTATCACGATCAAAATTCCTGCTCCGATGGCAGCGATCATCAAAAACGGCTTTGTCTTCGGATGTGCCACAAAAATCAAGACACAGGTAATCGCCATTACGATCACGGCAGTACTTAAGTTGTCTGTAAGAATAAACACTCCACCTGCTGCCACCCCGCCATAGATCAGAAGTCCCCGGATTCCAAGCCAGTCATTGACTTTTCTTCCCATCTTACAGATCTCACAGGAAATAAACAAAATAATCGCGATCTTTGTAATCTCAGATGGCTGCAATGTCATATTTCCCGGAAGCTGGATCCATCGTCTGGCTCCATTGATCGTTGTTCCAAGAGGCGTCTGCACCAGCGCCATCATAATCATGGCAAACACATAGATTTCAAAAGAAAAAGCTCCATAAACATGATAATCAATCCTGGAAACGATCAACATAACTCCAAAACTGCCCGCACTGATCATTGCCTGTTTGATAAAATAGGACATGTCATCCTGAAAATCCGCCTGAGCGCTGTACGCACTGGCACTATAGAGCATAATCAGTCCAAAGCAAGTCAAAAATATAATGACCAGCATCAGATTATAATCAAAATACGTGGTCGGCACACTGCTTTGCGCAATCTCTCTTTTCTCCCGTTTCTGTCTGGCAGAACGTCTGCTTTTCGTTTCCCCCTGCTCTCTTCTGCGAATCGGCTGTACCGTTTTGCTGCTCATAACATCTCCCCTGTTTTTATTTTACTCGGTTATCTTGCGCTCATTGCCGGATGCACCGGTTTTCCATGTTCAAAAAACCGGTCATACCATACAAGGAAAATGTAGACAGTCCAGATCTTCCGACTGTTATCTGTCTTTTCATTTGCATGTTTTGCATGCTTGTGTTCATCCAGCATTTTCACAAGAAGCTCTGTATCAAAGAATTTTTTTGCCGCATCAGAAAGAAACATTTCTTTTACCCGATTGTAATACGCATCTTCTTTGAGCCATACCCGGATCGGAATCGGGAATCCCAGTTTCTTCTTCTCTGCAGTCTTACTGCGGATCACCTTTTCTGCCGCCCCGCGAAGTGCCACTTTTGTCTTCGGTGCTCTCACTTTATAATGCAACGGCAGTGTCTGGGCAAGCTCCAGTACTTTTTTATCCAAAAACGGGACACGCACTTCCAGAGAATTGGCCATTCCCATCTTATCCCCCTTCATCAGAATATCATGTACCAGCCAGAGATGCATATCCACATACTGCATCTTGGTCACAGAATCCTTGTCTTTCACGCGCTCATACAGTGGTGCAGTCACCTTCTGAATTCCCGGCTTGCAGCCTTTTTTCAAAATACGGTTCGCTTCTCTCTCTGTAAAAATATTCGTCGCATTGGCAAAATAACGTTCTTCCAGAGTTTTTCCGTGACGCATCAGGAAGCCTCTTCCTTTCATGCCTCTTGGAAGGCATCTCTCTGCAAAATTTCCAAGCATTCGTCTGATCGGCATTGGAATTTTATTAAACGAAGTATGCTCCAGAGGCTCACAGTAAATATTATATCCTCCGAACAATTCATCCGAACCTTCTCCGGACAGCACTACCTTTACCTTCTTCGCTGCTTCCTGACTCAGAAAATAAAGTGCGATCGCCGCAGGATCTGCCACCGGTTCATCCATATAATACTGGATATCGGACAGATTGTCCCAGTATTCCTGTGGAGTGATGACTTTTGCATCATTTTTCATGTTGATGCTTGCTGCAAACTCTTTCGCATCCTGAATCTCGCTGTATTTTCCTTCGTCGAATCCAACGGTAAAGGTACGATCCACCTGACCTAAATATGTCAGATAACTGGAATCCACTCCACTGGACAAATAGGAAGCAACTTCTACATCACTGATCTTGTGCATCTCCACAGACTCTTTCATGACTTTTTCAATGTCATCTACAACTTCTTCAAAGGATTTTGTCGTATCTCCTGTGAAATTCGGTTCAAAATACCGTTTGATCGTCATTTTCCCGTTCTCATAAACGAAATAATGGCCCGGCTGTACACAGAACACGCCTTTAAAGAACGTCTCATTGGTCGGAACAAACTGAAAAGACAGGTAATTTCCCAATGCATCTTCATTAAACACTTTATCAAACTTCGGATGCTCCAAAAAAGATTTGATTTCTGATCCAAACATCAATGTTCCATTCATCTGCGCATAATAAAGCGGCTTAATACCAAAAATATCCCGCGCTGAAAACAGTCTTTTTGCCTTTTGATCCCAGATTGCAAATGCATACATTCCGCGAAGACGGTAAACCAGTTCTTCTCCCCACTGCTCGTATCCGTGGATCAAAGTTTCCGAATCCGTATTGGAAACAAATGTATGTCCAGCCTGAATCAGTTCTTCTCTCAGTTCCTGATAGTTATAGATCTCACCGTTAAATACAAGCACCTTGCTTCTGTCCTCGTTATATAATGGCTGATCTCCGCTTTCTGAAAGATCAATGATTGAAAGACGCCGGAATCCAAGTGCCGCATCTTCATCCACAAATTTGCCGGAACTGTCCGGTCCGCGATGGATGATCGTATCTATCATATTCTCCAGCACCTGTTCTCTGTTCTCAACTTCTCCTACAAATCCTGCAAATCCACACATATACTGTATATCTCCTCTTAAAACTTATGTAACCTGTCCTTAACATTCCCAGTTTTCAGACAGGTTATGTAGACTCTTTTTTCAGATCCGGACAGTATCCTGCCCGCAACAACGCCTTTTAATATATCACATGCTATACTTAAATCCAAGAAAAACCTTACTTTCTCGTTTTCTTCATTCCGAATGAAGTGGCCTTGCGCCGTTCTTCCCACAACTGATGCCGGGCTTTTGTCAGCTGCTCCTCCAGATCTTTTATCTTTTCGCAATAGTAGTTTTTTTCCTCTTGTTCGGAAAGAATATCAAACCGGTATTCTACTTCCAGCCATGCAGGTCCGCCGTCCAACTCCGGAATATCCATCAGGTACTGCGGATCATCCGTCAGAAAGAGACTCTTTCCACGATCTGTAGAAACTGCATTGACTGGTTTCATCTCGTGTTCCACAGATCTTCCATTGATCTTCACACTGCAGATCTCACAACGGCACGCTGCATTGCATGGATCAAAGCGCATCATCTTTGCATTTTCCAGAAGCCAGGATTTTTGAATCTTATATCCTGACATACTCGGCCATGTCTCGCTGTCCTCCTCGCAGAAACCGTTTCCGATATCATAGTAACACTTAGATCCTGACATTCTTTTCCACTGATATATCCGGACACAATATCGCTGTAGAATTTCATTCTCTCTGCTTCAATTCCCGAATAGTATGTCCTGCATTCTGTAAGCTCCGGAGATGCCATCAGTTCTTCATACATCTCATCAAACCGGCTGGCATACTGATAATCCACCGCAGCGATCTTCTGCCAGAGCGGCAGCCACTCTCCTGCCGGGCCATATCCTTCCTTGATCTCTTTTAACAGTTCATCTGATGTCTTTTTCTCAAATCCTCTTCCCGAAAAATTGTTCCGCTCAGCAAGACTGAAATTGGCTTCTGTCAGATATCCGGGACCTCCCAGATAATCATAAACATAAACCGGAACGCCCATTGCAAGACACCTCGGTACGGTTCTTCCAATCGTAATGACCAGATCATACTGCTGCAAAAACTCTGCATTCACCTGTTCCGTACGATACCCAAGTCCGATCAGATCCACCTGATAATACCCGCCCATCTTTTCCTTGAGCTCCAAAAGCTCCTGCGGGATATGATTGGAAATGATCGCGATCTTATCCAACGCTCTTTTGTATCCTGCATACTCGCCGCTTCCTTCAAAATACTCTGCTTCCACACAGTTTTGAAAGACCCGTATCTTCGTTCCTTCCGGAACCTGCATGGCTACCATATCTGCACATTCAGGACTGACACACAGAATGAATGCCGCTTCCTGCGTACAGACCGGAAGATTCTCCATGGCATTGATCACACTCAGCTTCGAGACAACCATTCGTTTATATTTTAATCCGTACCGGCTCACAAGATAATCAAACACCGGGAAATGCTGGATAAAGACAATCTCAAATTCCATCTCTTTGAGTGCCTCTTTCTGACATTCAATCACTGTGATCCCCTCTTCCAACTCCTGCAGAAGTGGATAAGACTTCTTATATACAGCAATCACCACATCATATCCCTTTTCTTTGAACAGATGTGCAAACTCCAGCACATGCAGCTCAGATCCTGTAAACTTCTGAAAATAAAGGTTGGTAATAAGTACTTTTTTCCTTTGTTTCATCTTACTTCTCCCTGTCTCCCCTGTTTTCCTCTTCTACCGATTATAGCAGACGCGGGAATATTTCTCCACCCGATAATTGCCTTTTTCAAAATCGAACAAAAAAAGACACTCGCCAAAGTGTCCAACTTGTGATCAATCGGGGTGACAGGATTCGAACCTGCGACCTCACGGCCCCCAGCCGTGCACTCTAACCAAACTGAGCCACACCCCGTCGTGCAACTACCGTTTTTCATTATACAAAACTTCCCGAAAAAAGTAAATGCCCTTTCGAATAAAAAGTCAGGCAGAGTTATCCTCATAACTCCGCCTGCTTTTTTATGAGCGCTTACATCCGCAATTCGGATTTTTATCAAACTCAGGATTGAATGCATAGAAGTTTTTGCTGTCCAGGTGTTCCTGCACGATCCGAAGATTTTCACCGAATCTCTGGTAATGCACGATTTCACGCTGACGCAGGAAACGAATCGGATCACAGACTTCCGGATCTTTTACAAGCCTGAGAATGTTATCGTAAGTCGTACGGGCTTTTTGTTCTGCAGCGAGGTCTTCATGAAGATCTGTAATCGGATCACCTTTTGACTGAAAATAGGTTGCAGTCCACGGTGCTCCGCTTGCAGCCTGTGGCCACAATGCCAGAGTATGATCTACATAGTATGGAGCAAACCCGGATCTCTCAATTTCTTCCGGAGAAAGATTTTTCGTCAGCTGATGCACAATGGCACAAATCATTTCCATATGGGCCAGTTCTTTCGCACATCCAAGATGCAACTAATCCACATTAAATAAGTAATACCTTTTTGATAAAAATAAGATTGATACAATATTCACCCCTCAGAGAGCTAATCTCCGAGGGGGTTTTATTAAATAGATTTAACCGGTTCACGATACAATGGGTTCATCAGTCTCACATGCCATGGTGCATTTTTGCCCCAACTGTAGCACGGCATATCATGCCCAAAGTTATCCTTATAGACCTGCTGAATGATTTTTAACTCGTCTGGATGTGCTAAAGCTGTCACAACTCCATCATGCATCCAATAAACACATCCTTTTCCTTCTACTGTAAACATACACTGCATAGTCTCTTCTCCTTCCTGATCTTCTGTTGCGACTTGATTTCCATTCATCAGTTCGCTGATACGTTTAATAAAATACGTTTTTGTCGCTGTCGCACCACCGTGAATCTCCACTGATCTGTGCGGACAAGCAGTGGCAAACACCTCCTGATGTAACATAATCGTGCTTGCACTTGGTGTAATTCCGTACTGCTTACATTTCTGCGCTGCTAACTGCAATGCTTTTTCTTCGTTCGCCTTAAAGGTATCCAAGTCCCCCATGCTCTGGCAGACCTCTATACTCAAGAAATTGAGATTTCCGTTCAAGTATCCGCAGTGCCAAGCGCAATTTTCGTCATCTTCCGCCTGTAAGATTCCATCGCTGCACACATAATAATGGGCAAATCCGTTTTCCAAGTTTGCGTTTTGTAAGTAATTCCTGTAATACGCTGTCGTAGCATTCTGACCGTCTGCCCCATTATGAATAAAAATACCGACAGGATTTTTACCTCTCCTGCCGGCAATTCCTCTACAAATACTCATTATTTCTCCTCCTGTTCTTCCTCCTGCTCTTCTGCTTCAAATACTTTTTCCAGTTCCTCTGCTGTTGTTCTTCCAAATTCGTTCTGTTCACTCATGTTCTCACCACCTTTTTGCATAATACGCACAATAAAAGAGAGCCTGTTTACAAGCCCTCTTTTCACTATTATAAGATTCCGCCTCCATCAACAGATTTTAAACTGTTGATATTGATAATCTGATAATAGCCCTCTCCGATTGGTCTCATGTAAAAACGCTGCGCATCTGAACCATTTGTATCATAAATATCAATATTTGTATGGTTGTCTACTCCATTTCCAAACACATCCAAACGCTTATTTGTATTGATTTTCGGAGCGAGTTCAAACGCAAAATTCCCTAATATTGAATCATTTACTGGGATTATCTTCCATTTCTGAGCATTTGTTCCATTCCTTTTATAGGCTACAACATTCTGTCCATTCTCATCTTTACCTTCATGTACATCCAAAAACAGACCATTTCCTTTGCACTGCATTTCATAGAATCCATCTGTGTCCTTTATCAGCTTCCACCACTGATTATCTCCCCCGTTCCATTCATATAAATGTACATTCTTAATTTCTTCCGTTTCTGTGTTGCCTTTATATCTCAAAATACAATCCCACGGGAAATTATAATACCCATGCACACTCGCTTCTTTTCCACTGCTGTCCCCTGAAGCTCCATCGTAATCAGAAGAAAATTCAGCCAGCTGGTTATTACCTACATATAATGCCACATGATTCACTTCATTTAGAAGAATATCTCCTCTGTTCAATGAAGTGCCAACTGGCAGCCTTGTCCATCCTCTCGCACAAAGCTCTGCTGCCATATTCCCTGTATATGTAGCTGATCCAGTATCAAATCCAGCATTTCGCAATGCTGTTATGATGGAGCTTGCACAATCGTAATCCTTTGGCCCCCATCCTCCGAGACGATAACCATATGAATTGTCATTACACATATTTACCATATTTTGAATGAATTGTTCTAAATTTGCCATAAAATAATACCTCCATAATCTATTCTTTACTTATTTACGAGTTTCTATATTTATACACACATTGGAACCACCCCCCATTCCATAAACATTCATTGTTTAGTATTATCGTCTTTATTTACCAACTTATCTGCAACTTCTAATCCTTTGATAAGAACAACTGGCACATTTAATCCAGCTTCTACAAAATTTTCCAAGATCGATCTAATCTCGTTAATAAGCAAGCTTGCAAGTACAAACCATCCAAGTAATGTTGTAACCTGTAAATCTACTCCGATAGTCTTTCCTATTTCTATGAATACTGCACTTGCTCCAAATGCTACCATAATCATCAACCAGTACCCTAATTTCTTTAATACGCCTTTCCATCCTTTAACAGAATTTTCTTTCTTAGCCATTCTGCTCTTCATCCATCCTGTTAGCCAATCAGCAATATTTAAAAGCAAAAATGCTACAAATAAAATCCAATGTTCTCCGAGGATGTACGAGAGAACAGCAACGACCGTTCCTACAATCGCATTATAAACATCAATAATTGGTTCTGCATAATTCATTTTCTTCATATCCTCACTTTCCTTCCTGTATTCGAATTGTAAAATAAAATGTGTACAGACTCTCTCTTATTGCACGATTACCTCTCCATAACACTCATACGTAACAGGATTGTTATATTCTTCTGCAGACAATGTAACGTTTCTGTTTGTTCTGAATTGTATATTTCCCGTTCCTACAATTTGCTGTGCAACATTCATTAACATCACTAACCTTTGGTCTCCATCTGGAGTAAATGGGCATCCACTCATAATTAGTCTGTCTTTGTTATCGTGCGATCCATTTTTGTCTGTATAAATCACTCTTACCTGATACCGTTTGTATCCGCTTTTCCGATATTTTAGTTCCCAGTTATTTTCGTTATAAATCTTCCATTCCGTCTCTACACTCATGTCTTCGCTTAACTCTCGGCCCATATTTGCACTCAGTGGTGCATCACCTGCCTGTGACGTCAAATTATCCACAATATCTTTTTTCTCTACAAAGGATGATAATGCACTCTTTATTTCATTTATTGCATACACTAAATTCTCTTTCGATGCTGTCGCAAGGTTTCCTAAGTTTCCAATGCTTTTCTTAACATTCTTTAACTGTTCATTCAGATTTCCAATGTATTTGCTGTAAAAATGCTGCAATCCTGTCCAACTTAAATATTTCATTTAACCACCCCACTTTACATGGTAAACAACGAATCTATCTCTTCGTTTGTAATACTTTCCACGTTTGCATCCGAGCCTGCCGGACCCTGTGGTCCCATTGGTCCAATGTCCCCTTTCTCACCCTTTAATCCCTGAGGTCCTTGTGGTCCCGTTTCTCCCTTTTCGCCTTTTGCTCCTGCAGGTCCTTGAATCCCCTGTTCACCTTTTGCTCCTGCCGGTCCTGCTGGTCCAGCAGCCCCCTGCAATCCCTGAGGTCCCTGTGGACCTGTCATACCGGTGGCTCCTGATAAGTCTGTGATGTATGTGTAAGATGACGCACCTTTAACATATAACTTGGCGTTGTCAGCATCCTCTACATTTCCTGTGTCAATCATGACAAACTGCCCAGTCTTTACTCCATCTGTCGCAAACCCTTTGTTCATCGCATCAACGGAAGCAAATGTCTTAGCGATTTTAAACGCTTCCCCAGCCGGACCTTGTGGCCCCTGCAATCCCTGAGGTCCCTGTGCACCCGCAGCTCCTGCCGGTCCTGCTGGTCCCTGTGCTCCAGCTGCGCCGGTTTCTCCTCTGTCTCCTTTATCTCCCTTAAATTCTCCACTTTTAATTGCTTCATCCAGCGATTTTCCCTTATACGTAACATCAGTAGAAACTACTTTGTCAGTTTTCTTTCGAAATGCACCATTTGCCCATTCCTGCATTTTCTCTTTAAATGTTCCAAGTCCTGTTAAATCTAAAAATTTTGCCATGTTCTTCTCTCTCCTTTTCTTTAAAACAATCCATTGATCTCATCTTCTGTGATGATCTCGTTTCCGGTGCCTGCCTCCAGTTCACCGATTTTCTGCTCTACAGTTTTTCCTTCCGCAAGCTGCACGCTTTCCGCCATGCACAGCGGATAATTTCCATTATTCTTTGTGGATAAGGTGTTGACGATTACAACACCACCTTCAATGCTCTGTGCCATCTTTCAAGCCTCCTTATTTTACTGTGACTGCTGTAGACCCCAGTCCTGCGTTTACAGACATCCATACGTCATAGCTCTGCTTATATCCGGATGCGTTGGTAAACTCCAATGTCTGCGCTTTTGTAAATCCGCCGTCAAATCCACCGACATTAAAAGTCGGAGTTCCAAATGATGTAGGGATTGCATACACGATCTTCTCACCTGCTCCGGCATTTACTGTAAAACTGCGTCCTCTGCCGCCTGCAAGCGCAGAACCCTCTAACGCAAGGATATCCGCATTTGCGAGTGATGCTTTGTTAGTCTTGCCCCAGTATACTTTTGGCTGGAATGCGATTGTCACGGTTCTGGATACAGACGCATCTCTTTCATCTGTAACAGTAAGAACGATATTCGTATTTGCTTTCACTGTCTTTCCTGTGTATGATTTCTTACGGATGCTCTTATCCAGATTTTCGGCAGCTTCGCTTGCAAACTGGATTTTCTGGGTCTTAGGTTCTTTATTTAACGCCCATGCAATATCAGATGCAGTAACTGTCGCACCGATTTCGTTGCTGCTGTTCGTGGCAGTCAGACTGTTGATTGCAATCTTGGTGTACGCCAGGTCATCGATTTTTTTCTTGTACTCATCCGAAAAATCATTGCTGGATAAACCTTTTCCCACCTCCTTCTTTACGTATCTCTCATCATTCTTCTGTACCAGGTGTGCAAGTCCATCCTGATCCAGGTACTTCTTTTCTGCAGCGATCACTGCTGCTTCTGTTGCTTTTTTTCTTGGCATTTTCACTCTGCTCCTTTCATAATCTCGTCAATCTCCGAATTGGTGATCGACTCTATCTCCACAGTCCCGCCGCTGTTTGACAGATTTACGGAACTGATTGTATCCTTACCAGACAAAAGCTGCAGTTGATTCCCCTCTAACTGCAGCCCGTCTCCTTTTTGCTTTAACCGCTCCACGATCTGTTCCAGTGCATGTTTATCCGCTGGGGCCTCATAATCTTCTGGCTTTTTTCGTGCTTTTACACTTAACCGAATTTCAAATATGGTCTTTCCTTCTCCCGGAATAGTCTTATATACATATGCCTGGATTGTTCCACTTCTTTTCAGTAATTCATTTGGAATGTCGACTGTGATGTCACCGTCTTCCACTTTCCCAAGTACCACCAATGCACCATTCGTACATTTGTCAGTGAAATGTACTTGTATTTGTTCTTCTTCTACTTCCATTCCGCAGATCTGTAAAACCTGTCCGTAATCCCATTGTGTAAGTTTTCCATCGATATCCACACGCCTGGAACATTCATCAAATACTGCAATTATCATTCTTATGCGCCTCCTCCAAGCGAATCGATATCCGAATTCGGAATCCCCTCTATCCCTGTTACTTCTCCGGAATCACCCCGGGGAATTTCGAAATCAAATACCGCCTCTGTTTCTGTACCCGAATTTTCAACAGACGCCTCTGTTCCTGCCTCCCCGGTCGTAGTAGTTCCGATCCGTATTGTTGCTGCTTTTCCTGCCGGTCCTTCCGGACCCTGAATACGTCCTACATTTTTCCACTGGCCAGATACGTTGTCCCATACATATAGATTTCCATCTACCAGATAGGATTCACCCGCATTTCCTGTTGGATGTTCTCTGTTCAATTCCTCTTCTGTTTTATAGGAGCCCAGTATAGTAACACCCGTTCCATCTTTCCCAGGCTCCCCCTGAATCCCCTTTTCTCCTCTTGGACCAGGATCTCCTTTCTCTCCTTTAGCCCCTGTTGCACCGGATAAATCTACCATGTACTCATATCCAGTTGCGCCCTTTCTATAAACTTGGCATTATCTGCATCATCCGGGTTACCGGTACTTATCATCACAATCGCATTTTCCGGAAGACCATCGGTTTCAAATCCTGCATTCATCTGTCCTACAGAGGCATAAATCTTTTGCACGTTTAAAGCAATGCTTCCACTTTCTATGGTTCCTGACTGCAGAGAATCAATTTCAATCGTTGTAATTTCAATCGGATCATACTTCTCCAAACGATTTAGTATATCTACGAGCGCCTGATATTCATTAGTTGACTGTATTTCGGATACAGCCACTAAGTTTTCTCTGACCTCCATCTTCACTTTGAATGATGTGACAGCATTGCTACCATCAATCAAATGTAGCTGGCATTCCGTATTTCCCACTTCTGCAACCATTTGCGGCGTCAAACTGAACAGGACGCAATAATTGCTTATCACGGTTCCTTCTGTGTAAGTTTCTGATCCGCTTGGTTTCTTACAATAAATCCTGGCCTTACTGATTGTCTTTGCCATTCCGGAAATCATACAGCGCAGAAGTCTGCCCGAATCGTACTGTACTGCATAGATTGTTTGCATAATTCCCGGGTTTCTCGCGTCAATGTATAAAGTTGTCGTTGTTTCCATATCACACCTTCTTTCTTATCCTGGTATCCACCTAACGAGGTAAACGTCTCCCGGCAACACACCTCCACCGCTTTTGTATCGCAGCACACAGTCCCACGGATAGTTATAGTATCCGGTTGTCCAAATTTCCTCTCCTGTCTGATCACCAGTCTGGCCGCCGGTTGTTCCGCCAAATTCATTTTGGCTGGCCTGCACAACCTGTCCATTTCCAATTCCCATTGCAGTATGGTTTACGATGTTCAGAAGGATATCCCCTCTTTGTACACCGGATCCTGTTGCCAGATTTATCTGCCCTGTCACATCCGTAAAACCGCAATTCAAAAATATTTCCCGCATATTGCCGGTGTAGGTTGCCCCATTGCTTTTTACCGGAACCCCGGCATTTTCCCACGCCTGAATCAATAACGAGGAGCAATCGTAATCCGGTCCCCAGCGGTTTGTCTGATCATATCCGTGGCTATTATCATTTGCAATTTGAATCGCCCAGTTTACCGCAGCTTCTATTTTTTCAGATCCTCCTGCATATTGACTCAGGTAGTTGTACCAATATCTTGCCTGCTGCCGCCTCTCGCTTCCACTTCTACGCCTGCACGTTCAAAGTTTTTCAAAAATGCAGATGCCAGATATTCCGGTGATTCTCCGCTGACCTTAAACTGATCAAACGACAGCGGATATGCATCGGTTGCAATCCACTGACCAAAAGAAACTGTAACAGAATCTATCCACGTAAGCTGACCGTTTGGATCCGTAATTCCATATCCGTTCGCACCTGCCCAATTTGTATAATTTGTTGCCGGTGTCCACTGTACCAGTCCAAAACCTCCACTATAGTTTCCCTCCTGCAGCTTTGCCAGATTCCGGGATTGATGTTCGATTCACTTTGCATGTTGCCGCATATCCCAGCAATAGCATTCAGCGACCATCCTTTTTGTTCAAAAAAACTTAGTACTTCTCTTGCATTCCCCTGCATCTGCTCTGTGGTCAGATAAAAGTTTCCTATCGTCCATGACATCAGAAATCACCTTCTTTCGTGATTCCGCCCACAAGAAATCCTTTTTCAAATCTTAGATTTGTCCCATTCGAAAAAACTGCAGTTCCAGTCTTTCCATAAACTCCGGGTCCAACGTTTTCCGCATCTAACAGAACCGCATCCTTCGTGATCCTTAGTAAGTTTTTGCTGTCTTCTTTGTTTCCATCGGTGAATAACAGTGCATTTCCAACATACGTCATACAAAGAACGCCCTCATCCTTTTTGTTTGAAAATGATATTGTTCCGTCCTTTATTGTCACACGCCGATTATCGCTCAAAGAATCGCAGATATATTTCCCTTCTGCGTAAATTCCATCTTTATCCAGTCTGACTATTTCTTTCCCGCTTGCATCCAGCACCTTGCAATGCCACTATTATTGTCAAATCCTCCGATTTCCAATGTTCCACCTCTGATCCGATCAGCCAGCATTGTTCCTGCTGTGATAAAATCAGCAAAGAATCCCTGTCCTGTTCCAAAGGTGGACCAGTCCCAGTCTCTTCCATCTGCAGTTCTTTTACTGGCAATCTCGAACCCCATTGTACCAAGGCACATTGCTCCAAACGTTTCCGACTCCGGATTCAAATCTTCAAATAAAACAGCGCGTACTTTCTGTTTTTGTGCGATGTCGGACTGCGCCCGAAACTGTGCTTTCACTCCGTTTATGATGCCGTTGACCTGTGCTCCTATCACAGTGCCATCCGGTCGGATTGCACTTTCTATCCGATTTGACATACTTGATACATCCGCAATGAAATTATATTGAAAGTCTCCCAACACAACAGATGCAACCTCTTCATTGATGCAATCCCATTCCAGTTCTATGACACGTGCATCTGTTACAATATCCAGTTTGCTGTGACGACAATGTACCGTGTCTCCGATAGAAACTTCTTCCAGTTCCCGGATATCCGCGTACAATTCCGTATCATGCAGCATAACCATATCAGCGGATATCGTAACCTTCGGCTTGTCAATTCCAGCTTCAAACTGTTCCTCGCATTTTTCTTTTAACGCATTGTTTAGTTCTTCCTGTGTATTGCAGATCACGATTCCGTTCTCTTCGTCATCTTCCGCAGCATCGGCCTTCATCTTCACATCTTCAAATGTGATCACTCCGTATTTTATTGTTGGATATTTATCAAGCAGTGGTGAGTCCACCCATGGTTCATTCCCCTCTATCATGTATCCGTTATATGCCTTTGGTACAATCCTTGTAATGACCTCGCTGGTATCAATCTCTTCCTGCAGCCCGTTTTCCGCAATGTTTTTCCCGTATAAAACCTGCACCCCATGATCGATTCCAACTCGGTCATTGACGGTGATCGTATAATTATCAAAAAGAACCTCACCGCCCCATCTGTTCAGGAAGGAGTTCTCCTCTTCTCCGCAGATTGCTTCGATCAGGTTCTTTGTCTGGTAATATGCTGTTGATATTATTTTGATATTAGATTTTCCACTGTACTTTTTATTTGGTGTGGTCATGATGTCCAGTGCCTGCTGCCCGTTTTTTTCCGTTGGACGTATATCCAACAGAAAACAATCATCAATCGCATCCATAAAAACCGGTTCCAGTTCTGCACTCACGCCAGCATCTGATTTTGCTTTCTTTTTGATCCGAAATAACTGTGTTCCATTGAATGACTCCAATTTTACGACTGCGTCCTCTTCTATCCACTTCCAACGTCCCTCTTCATCGATCGGGTGCTGAATCTCCGCTTTCCAACTTCCGTTTAGTATTGCTTTTACAGAAGCGCTCTCCGGAAGTAATGGCATATCACCGTTATGTTCATAATCCGTATTTCCTGGTTTATAAAGTTCTATCCTTATAAGCACCTCCAGTTCGGAATCACTTTCAGATCAAATCCTCTTGAGATATACACGGTATTCTCTCCCGGTAAAAGATGTAGTTCTGCATAATCTCCATACACAGATGTGTTCATCAATTTTCCATCTTTTCTGTATGCCATCAGCCTGTCTGTATCAATCACCAGATTCTGGCCAACATTCGCTTTCATTTGACTTCCGTTTACCTGCAGGATGCACTCACCTTCACCTGTGATCAAATAGACTGGTCTTGATCTGTCATATGGATTGTAAAACACCTCTTCCGGTGTATATTCTGCTTTTCCATCTGTTCGATATCGGTATCCCTCACACGTAAATTCTACCTCAAACTCTCCGACCTCTTTTACTTGCCGTTCTGCCGCATTGATCTTAGTATGTTTTACATGATAGAAGTACTCCAGTTCATCGCTTAAAATCAGTTCTGTATCATCTTTTCTCATAAGCCATCTTCTCGCAGTCCGAAATCGTTCCTGCCATCTTTGAGGATTTTCTGCAAATGTAAAAGGAACTGTGATTGTAATGTCGCTCACAGTTCCATCTTCTTTGAATATGCTCCCATCTCTTCCCGGTATGTTCAATTCCGTATAGTTATACTCTGCCGAAGGGATAGACGGTCTTTCTCGTACAAGTATTCCTATTTCTGTATTTGTATGGCCGTTTCTGATAATTTCATACATTTACCGTCTCCCCTTTCCTCTTTTTGCATGATGTACTTGAGATGTAAATCCTTTTTTGGCTGTTTCTACAATATAAGAATCAAGCTTTTGATTTCCAATTTGCACACCGACATTATTGTTCAAAACAATGTTAGTCTGTGTAGCACTTGCCAGCGCCGGAGTTCCTCCGTACATGCTCTCACTCATCGTCTTGGCAACTCTTTTTACCGCATTGGAAACCTTGTACACATTCTCATTGATTCCTTTTACCATTCCATCGATAAAATCCGGCATCCATGTTTCATAATCTCTCAAAGGACCTTCATCCGGTCTTGAAAAATGCAGGAAAGAACGAATCTTGTCTCCAATTCCTCTTACTGCATCTATAATCCCATTTACTCCGGATAAAATTCCTTCTGTTAATCCGTGGATGAAATCAGCCCCCCACTCCTTCGCGTTGTCTATCCACCCGGAAATCGTAGATCCTATTTTGTCAAAAATATTACTTACAATTTGTGGTAGTTCCTGAATTGTATTTTTGATTCCATCACGCAATGCCTCAAACCCACTGATTGCAGAATTTCTCGCGTTGTCCACCGTAGTTTTTATTGTATTTTGAATATTGTTCCATATATTCGACATGGATTCCTGAATATTGCTTCCTATTCTTTCAGCTGTATTTTGTATGCTGTTCCAAATATTTTCTAACTGTGTTTTCAATGCATTCAGCAATGTAGATACAATTTCATTTGTCATCTCTACTTTGGTTAAGATTACTGTTTTTATCGCATCCCAGAAATTTTCCGTAATGCTTTGAATTGCAGTCCATATATTTGTAAATGCATTTTTGATATTGTTCAGAATATTCTCAAGATCGGATTTTAATCTTTCAAAATCTCCGGTCACAAGATCAATCAAAAGAAGAACTGGAGCCAATGTTGCATTTTTGATAAATTCCCAAGTATTCTCAGCCAACATTTTTATTCCAGTCCAGATTCCACCTAAATCTTCTTTTAGCCGTTCGAAAGAATCTTTGATAATCGATGTCAATTCTTTGATAATCGGAATTTCCATGATACTTGTCCATACAGATTCAAACTTTGCCTGTACACTATCCCATATACCACTCCACCATGCCGGTATTCCTTGAAAGAACGATACCATCTCATTCCATGCATTGGGAATCGTTTCTGTAAAAAATTCTACAATTCCATCCCATGCTGCAAAAAATCTGTCTTTGATTGCCTTTAAAATCCCGTTCACACCATCCCGGAACCATTCGCATTTATTGTATAAAGCAACCAATATCACTATAATTGCCGTTATAGCCGCAATTACAGGATGTGCCGTTATTATTCCAAGTAACCCCGTTACTGCCGTTTTAATTCCACCGATCAGATTTGTCACCACTCCTCCAATTCCAGATAATTTCGACAGCGTACCTGCTACCGCAGATATCCCGAGTGATATCTGGCCGATTACCATCAGTAGTGGTCCTAATGCTGCAACCAGAATTCCGACTACTACAATCACCTGTTGCACGCCTTCCGGTAGTGCTGAAAATTTATTGACAAGTGCGGTAATAAGTTCTGCTACCTTCTGGACAATTGGTGCCAGTGTATCTCCAATCTGAATCGCTGCGGTTTCCAGAGATCCTTTTAATTCCTCGATTGCTCTTGATCCATCACTCATCTGAGAATTTGCCAGCCTTTGTGCTGCTTCCTGATCATTTGCCGCGTCGATATATTTTTGAAGCCCCTCAGTTCCGCTATTCATCATCACAGTAGCAGCACGCATTGCATCGGATCCGAAGATTGTCGATAACGCCGCATCTCTAGATGCCGAATCCAAACCGCCAAGTTTATCCTGCAGCTCCTCAGCAATTTCTGAAGCTCCAAGAAGAGTCCCGCTGGAATCTCTTGTCTGTATTCCAAGCTGTTCAATCATTGTTGCAGCGCTGTCTGTTGGTGCCGCCAGCCTCTGGAGCATGGTTTTTAAAGATGTTCCGGCATCGCTTCCCTCGATTCCGGCATCTGCAAAACGGGCCAAAACCGCTGTTGTTTCCTGTATAGACCATCCTGCGTTTTTTGCTCCTGCAGAACACTGTGCCAGTGCCTGTGTGAGAGGTTCTACATCCGTAGAAGATGCAGCTGCTGCCCCGGCCAAAGCGTTTGCCGCTTCTGCAGACTCATTCGCAGATAGACCAAACGCTCCCATTGCCTGTACAACAACATTTGCTGCCTCTCCAAGATCCATCCCGGAAGATGCCGCAAGGTCCATTGTAGTTTTTAATGCCCCTGCTTTAATGTCGGCTTCTGTCAAACCACCTTTTGCCAGTTCTGTGATCGCATTTCCTGCATCAGTTGCAGAAAAGACTGTATCCTGTCCGGTCTGGATTGCAAGCTGTCTTAGATCTTCCATTTCAGACATGGGCTTATCAAGTGCTCCCGCCGCCTGACTCATTGCATCGTTGAAATTATTTGCCATAACAGTAGATGCAGCCCCGACACCTGTCAACGCCCCCGTTACCGGCAGCAACGATTGTCCCACTCCTTTGACCTTATTTCCAAACTCTCCGGATACCACAGATACTTTTGCAAGATTCGCACTTGCACTTCCTGTAGTCTCTTTTAGTGATTTCAGTTTCTGTTCTGTCTCAACAATCTCTCTTTGAAGAGAATCAAATCCTTCTGGACTGATCGGCTTTCCAAATTCATCATCTACTTGCTTTTTCTGTGCATTTAATTCCTTCAACTTTATTTGGGTTTCCGCTATTTCATCACTAAATAGCTTGTAATCAACACTATTGTATATTCTTTCGTTATAAACATCTTTTTGTTTTCTCTTTAATTCATCTAAAGAATATGTAGTTTCTTCTATTTCTTTTTGCAGTTTATTATACTGCTCTACATTTATATTGTTACTTTTCTCTACTTTCTCTTTTTTCGTAACAAGGCTCTCTAATTTTTTCTCTGTGCTTTCAATTTTCTTCTGATACTTATCATACTCTTGCGTATTTATTTCTCCGATTTTTTCCGATGATTTCTGCTTCTTTTTTAATTCATCTAATTTTTTGTTTGTCTTTACAATCTCCTCTTGAATCGGAGTATACGCCTCTTTCCAAGCATCATAATTTCCGGCGGTTTTTGCTGCCTGTTCGCTTGCCTGTTTTAAAGTTTCCAGCCTGTTTTTCGTTTCACTGATCGACTGCTGCAGCAACTTCTGCTTCTGATTCAGCAATTCCGTATTCGTGGGATCCAGCTTCAGCAATTTATTGACATCTTTTAATGACTGTTCTACACCGTATAGTTTTTTGTCAACACCGGACAGTGCCTTTTCCAACTTGGAAGTATCGCCGCCAATCTCTATGGTAATTCCTTTTATTCTGCTCCCTGCCCTTACATCCCTCCTTTACAGTGCATCAATATCCGCCTGTGTTGCAATTTTCGGATAATCATACTCATCATTCTTCATTTCGATAAACATATCGTTGATCATTCCAATGCTTAACAGGTCTAAATCAGAAATAGAAATACCGCATTGTGCACATCGAAGCATAAACAATGCGGTATTGACCTCACGGTCTATTTCCCTCTCTTTTTTTTTGGAACTGACATCTGTTTATTTTCTGATTTCCACATTTCCATGATTTCCGGCAGAATCTCATAGATATCAAATGTCTCGAACTGATCCAACCACTCGTTGATATCGTCCGGCTGGTCAGGATCGCCATGTTTATGCATCAGAAACGCAATGTTTTCAAACATTTCCAGTGATTCGATCGGGATTCCGCTTTCAAACTTACTTTCATCAAATTCTGTACCTTCTTTTGCGCATTTTTTCTGCATCTCGTCTTTGAGTTTTTCCTGGATCTTGATCTGCTTTTCAATTTTCTGCATATCTACAAAAATGTCTCTTCCAAATTTCAGTCGATAAATCCGTGGGATTGCGGCAGACTTTTGAATTTATATTCTGTTCCATTGATTGTGATTGTTTTTCTCATCCTAACCTCTCCTTATGATACTTCCTGATCTGGAATGTATACCTTATCAAACCATTTTTCGTATAAATCATCTGCTGTATCTGCTGTTGTCTTTGCCCGAACTGCCATTTTCTTAGCTGTTCCAAGCTGTACAGCGGATGCAGAAACTGTGACTGTGTCAGTTGTAGGTTCAATCGCCTCCTCTGTTGTGCTGGATTCTGTTGTAGGACGTGTAGAGGTGCAGCAATAGAACCAGAACCGTGTTCCCCTCACATCGCCGTCAATTTCAAATCCCAGCGCAAACCGTTTTACTTTTGCAGTCGCTTCTTCCAGCATGACTTTGTTCTTGTCAATGTATTCACTTAAAATCTTTTCCCGGAACTCATCCGTGATCAGCGCCATTTCCCAGTCTCCCTCATATCCGCTATTGGAAGAAGAAACATAATACTTGATTCCATCCGCATAAAACGGTGTCAGTTCTCCCTGTGCTTCCAGTGAAAGCGATACGGAGCCAGGTACCGCAAACGGTGTGTCAAATGTAATTTCTCCCGTCTCACTCTCCTGCAAAAGCGCAACATGCGCATTATGGATATTGAATTTGACTTTATCCTTTTTTGTTGCCTGTCTTTTTTCCCTTACTTAGCCCTCCACTTCATATAATACTTCATACATATTTTCTGATTTAATATACTGTTCACTTTTCTGCCAGAAGAGATCTGCTGCATCAAGTGCCGCTTCTACACGTTCCTCCAGTTCAAAGTCCTTTTCATCTGTGTACAGTTCAATATCAACTTTGTCTGATTTAAAATATACCTTCCCATCTGCGGAAAAATTTCTCGTTTCCGGAATCAACCAGCAAATAAAAGGAGGATTCACCGCCTCACGTTCTTCGAAATGATGATACCGATATTCAATTTCCAGTACATCCAGAATTGCTTCTATCCTCTCCTTTGTCATAAATATCGTTCTGTCCTTTCCTGTAGAATTTCCTTTGCGTGCTTTTCTGCAATTTTGATATGCGGGATCCCGTCCACTCTTCCACCATTCCTCTTTGCGTGTCCTTTTTCCAGCAAATGTGTAAGCCGGTATTCCGGCTTTTGGGAATATACCACCATATCATAGCGGTGCCTTCCACTCAAATTTTCGTCTCGTTTATAGCTCCAGTGCTTTGCATATTCACCGGTATCTCCTTCCGGTGATATGGAACGTAATTCCGCAGCTGTCTGCTTCGCCGTCTCTTTCACTGCTTTTTCCACTGCTTCCTGTACATCCTCACGATACGCATCTAACTCCTGCATGACTTCGATTGCGAACTGATCAATATTAATTTTCGGCATGGTTTCTCACATCCTCATAAGTCGTTACTACTCTTTCCAGAGAAAGCAGTAAACAAGGTGGCGCTGCATCATATTTATTCTGGATCTGTATGATCTTGTACTGCTTTTCTCCGATTATGCAGATGTCCATCGTAGAAATGTCTTCTACTGGCAGAATTGCAACTACTTCGTCAATCTGATTGGATAATACCTTTGCCTCATAGAACCGTTTGATTCCAACTGTACGAAATCCGAATCGAATTCCAGCTTGCCTGGTCTCTACAATCTTCCGGCCTTTTACGCTACATATATCCAGTGATCCATCGTTAAATGTGGTAAACTTTGTATCCTTACGTCTCGGCATTGCATCCACCCGCTTTTCTTCGAAAACTGCGCATCTGCAGTGATATGATTTCTGATTTATAATTTTGAATAAACTCATCTACCTGACCGGCTCTTGCATACATGCAGTAATTTAAGAGCAGCTCTTTTTCTTGTGTTTCGCTTTCAAAATCACAAAATCCTATTTTGCCCTCAAGGTACGCTTTTCCTCTCTCTACGATACCAGAGAGCTTTTTACGCTCCCTGATATCCATATCCCATGTAATATCCAGAAAATTCTTCACATCTTCTAACAGATCGCTCATGATTATGCCTCATTCTTTGTTACAGTCACCTGATATGTCTTGGTTTTCTTTCCATCTGTCACTTTTGCTTTTACTACATTTCCTGCGCCGGAAGCCCATGTAACTCTGCTGCCGTTTGCAATCGGTTTATCATTGTAGGTCAATTCCAGTTCTGCAGTGCTGTCTGCGATTACCGCCTGCACCGTGTTTGATGCGTCTGTTGTTGTCAAAGTATATGTCAATGTTCCTTCTGCGAACTCCGGTGTCAGTGTATGTCCCCCTACCTTGAAATCTGCAAGATTTGCATTTTCCACATTTTCTACACTTGGAACAACTTCCACTTCATAATGTGCTGGCTGCAGATCACTGATGTCCAAAAGCATGAAGGCATTATCATCTACTGCAAATCCATGACCATACATTTTGATCAGGTAAACCCTTTCATCTTCCAGGAATCTGTAATCATCTGAATACAGGATTCTTCCGTTATTTTCGATTCCAGATCCCATGAAGTAAAGCTTTGCCATACCAAATACAGCCTTTCCGACTCCTACCGCCGGAGACTGGATCACATCGATCGGGAATGGTAGTGTACTTACATATCCACCGCCCGGCGCTGGTCTCTGTGTTGCCGGAAGGACTTTGCTGAAATAATCTGACGGATTTACCACCAGAATCAGTGTGTCTACGGTTCTTGCCTGTCCTTTTTCATTGATTGCCAGAACAGCCGCCAGTTTTCCAAGCTGCACATCATTAAACTTTGTAACCTTTACTGCTTTTTTATCCGGATATACTCCACCCTTGATCGTAACAGAGTCTCCCACCTGTTTTGTCATACCGATTGGCATGTCTTTTCCAGTTCCATTAATGATGCCGTCTTCCAATCCATTTGCAAGCGCTTCATACAGGACCTGTCTCACATAAGTATCCAACCATTCTGGCCCCAGATCCAACATTGCTTTACACACCGGAAGAAATGCGGACAGTTTACTCAGTGTCACATCTACCTCTTTAAATCCGGATGTCAGCTCCTGGATGATCTCTGCGCAAAGTTTTCCCCATGCTGCTTTCTGATATCCATTCGTATTCATCATCATTCGTGTCAACCCTGTTACGGATGTAAACTGGATTTTGGACAACAGCGGATGATCTGTTTTCAAATCTTCAAATACTTTGTCAATTACGGTATATGGCATTACCACATCCAGATTTTCTACCGCCTGTTTCGGATTCGGTGCTTTCATGGCTTCTGCCAGTTTCTGATAATATTCTTTTTCTTTGGATGTCAGCTGTCTTACGCCGCGCTCAGACAGAATTCTCTGATCTGCTTCTTCTACGATTCCCCGTGCCTGTTCGATGACACTTTCCTGAATCTTATCGCACAGCTCCACAAACGCTGCCTGGAACTGCTCTGCATCTCCGGCTGTGATCGCCTCATTCATCTTCTGTACGATTGCTGTTTTTTCCATTTCTAATACATCTAAATTTTTCCTTAAATCATGCCTCCTCTAAAAAGATTTAATACGTTGTTTTTTCTTGGTTTCTTGTCTTCCTGTGATTTCTGCATTGCTGCAATCTGCTGCCGGAAGCTCTCCTGACTGTTTAACTGTCTTTGCATATCGGACAGCTTCTCCAGAATCTCTTCTGTGTTTACCGGTTCTGCTGTCTTTCCCATGATCTCATCAATGAGTCCATATTCCAGCGCCTTTTCCGGAGTGAGGTAAGTCTCATTTTCCATTAACTCAATCAACTCACTTTCCTCAATCTTCGCCCTTTCTAGAAAACTTGCCGGTTTGCTTCCATCATGTCATCCAGATCATCTGCATATTTTCTCAGTTGTGTTGCATTGCCTGAGCAATACATCCACATATTGTGTATCAGTGCCGTTGTACCTAAACACATTTTTCTTGTGTCACACGCCTGTAGAATCAAAAACGCAACACTGTGTGCTACGCCATCCACAATCCCGACTTTCTGGTTTTGTTTTTGCTTCAGTAAATTGTAAATAGCAACGCCCTCTTTTACGGATCCGCCATTTGAGTTGATATGCAGCTCAATTGTCTGTCCTTCTGGAATTTCACTCAGTTTCTCTGCAAAATATTTTGCAGAAGTCTCCGAGTTCTTATATTCCCATGCGTTCCAGTCAAATTCTCCATATTCTGTCACATCATCATAAATGTACAGAAGTGTTTTGTTCTCTGCCTGAACAGGTGCATTCTCCAGTTTGTTATGTTTTTCCTTGTCTCACCTCTTTCCTGGTTTGATTTATAAAAAGAGCACCTACCATTTCTGATAGATGCTCTGATTACTGTATTTGGTTATTCAATATTACGTTTCATCTTTTCTGCTAAAATAGAAAGTGTGGCCAATTTAACAGTCTTACTGTTACTTTTTCTAAAACTTTTCTCCATAGCATCTAATGCTTCAATAGGAACTTTCTCTACTACAGATATGAAATATGGAGCAATATCGAAAGTCTCTTTTGCATCCTGTTTTTCTATTGACACTGACTTTGTTTCTCTCACTACTGGAAGTTTCTCGCCCTCTTTTACTCTGAAATAGAAATCAACTAGGTAATCATATACTTCCCATGCCTTATCGGTATTCAGCGATTTTGCATGAAGTAATGCACCTTTTTCTGTCCAGAGATAAAGCGTATGAGCATATTTAAGGTTACCTTGAATTTCAAGGTCAGCTTTAAATTTCTTTAATTCTTCTCCCTGTAATGCGATATAATGTTTTCCTTCCGTATATCTTTTCTTATTATAAGAAAATTATATTGCAAAATTTTAGGCTGCGTTCCGTAATTTCTTGCTAGTTGCTCTGTTGTTAAAACTCTTATTCCATTTATTTCTATTACTTGTGGCAATTTCATTTCATAATACCTCCATTTTCTGATTTGCCAAAACAGAGGTACAGTGCTATAATATTTATACCTCTATTTGGGGGTCGGGTAGTCGATTTCACTTTCTCAGGGTGCCGACTACCCTTTTACTTTTTTAATTCTTCATATACCTTTCTAATCCCTAATCTAATTATATCGGTACGTTTTTTTCCGGTAATTTCACAACAATAGTCCAGCATTTCTTCCTCTTCCTGTGAAGTTCGTATTTCAAAACGTCCTTTTTTAGGATTATCCGTTGGTCTACCTTTCGGACTCATCAAATCACCTCTTTCTTTTTGTCCGTACATTTATCATAATACATTTTGTACGGACATTTGTCAAGAGGTAATTTTAAAAAGGACAAGTGAATTTCACTGCTCCTTATGTTCTTCTTAAAACTCATCTACCAACATCTTCACGTCTTGATATATTTCCTTGTAAGGCGTCTCCTTTTCTATAAGCTTGCGAATTCTCATCTTAACCAGAGTTTCCAAAGACTTTAACTCCATGAGCGTTTCCTGTGACAGTTCATCACGTTTTCCACTCTGAATTCCCATCTTACTATTTATCAGCTTTGTAAATAGCACGTAGTACCTATCTGCATTTTTACTCCCCTGCTCTTTTGCATACTCCACAAAGAGTTTAATCTGGTCTGTTTCATATCGTCTTGCCTCTTTGGATTCGTTACGAATTCCAAGCCACTTTTTATCTTTTTCGGAAGTTATGTAATAGCCATTCTTTTTAATTGATTGAATAATGTCGTACACCCAATCAAAGTATTGGTCAGCTATCTCTGTTGTTGACCATCTTATTACATCTAAAATGCCTCTTTCGTCATACATAAAAATACTTGTCTTTTTTCCTAAATCTCTTGGCCTCGGGGACAAATTGTCACCCACCACTTCTACATAGCGTTGCTGTAATTTTTCGTAATGTCTTAAATGAATTTTCTTTATCGCATCTTGTGGATTTTTATACTGTAGCGCATATCCAATCTGTGTTCTGCTCATATAGATGTTGTTTTCCTCATCTACATAAAAATCACATCTAGTCCCTAAAAATTCTCCTTGCTTTACAAGTTTCAGTTTCATAATTCCATATCCTTTCTATTTTTATGCATCAAAATAGGACGCAGCATTCGCTACGCCCTCCAGCTTTCCGGGGAGATCAGGAACATATCCTGAAAGGACTCCTCCCCTATTTTCAATTTTCTTCATTTTTCACACGCTCCCCTGCCAAATCAGAAAGCAGGTCTTGAATCTTACTATAATTTTTCGTCATAAAGTGCTGGTTTGCCCAGTCTTCTTCAATTTTCGGTTTTCCGAGCACTTCCAAAATGTCATTGATCGTAAATGCTCCGCTTGAGATCAGCTTGTCTACTGGAGTTGCAATATCAAAAATATCAATATGCTTGACTGCCAGAGTCTCTATCTTCACATAATTTCCAGCTTTAAATCCTGTGTATCCGTTTCTCTTTCTGTTGATCTCCTGCTGCAGCATCTTAATGAGCGGATCTATCACAAAGGTCAGAAGTTCATCAATCGCTTTCCCTGTATCCTGTACATCTCCTTTGGCCAGACTCGGTGGGAAAGAAAATGCTCTTGCTGTAAATTCAAAGATGTCATCAGCTAAAGACTTGATATCTCGTGTTGACTCTGTAGAATACGTCTTTCCGCTTTCTGAAATATCCTGATATTCGTATCCGTCAAACAATGGCAACACCGCACTGTCGCTTTCAAAGAAGTTCTTAAAATGCGTGCTCATCAACTCCTGGAATGTTTCATCGAAATTCTCACTTTCCTGTGCAATTGCTCCAATATTCAGGATTCCTTTTTTTCCTCTTGATTTTTTATAGGCATCCTGCGCATATATCAGTAATTTTGAATACGTTTCATACATCCCATTTGTGAGATTCCTCATATTCTCTGAATTTAATTCGAAAAACATGACTTCCGACATTTCCCGTGTTTCAGACAATTCGTAACCGTCAAATGTGATCCCGCTGAATCTGTACTCCTTCAATGCCAGCACCTCTTTGCTGTAACTGTCTGCCACATAAATGTGATTGTTTACTTCTACCACAAGGCATTCATTGTTCCGGTACAGCTTGCCAATCAGCTTATTCATGAATGATGTTGCATTCTGGTTCTGATTTGGTTCGTAATTCCAAAGATAATACTCCTGTCCTTTTACTTCTTTCTTCTTGATATACGTTTTAAATTCGCATTTGCTGATGGCATTTGCAATTTTATTGACACAAGTCCAGAAAGCCAGCTCTCTCAGATACACTTCGTACATAGCACTCTGTACATCTTTATCTTTCATAATGTCATCCACTGTGATCCTTGTGGTACTGCTGCCTCCAAGTTTTTTGATCAACCAGTCTTTAATACTTAATTTCCTACATTCACCCCCTTAATAACTGTAAACCTGTATTTTCGGTGTTGGTTTTGCCCGTTTCTGCGGCAGCACGTTTTCCACAGTCATCGCTGCTACAAATGCCATAAATGGGTCTGTTTTTCTGCTTTTTCCTTCTATTTTTCCGTATACATAATTTCCCATATCGGCATCATCCTCTTTTCCTGGTTTTCTTCCATGCCGGATTAGTTTTGCATTATTGGTGGCCCACCTTAATTCTGGAGCATCTCCCCACCGCAACCATTGATTTACAAAGCAGCTATCAATCAGAGGTGCCACTTTCATAATGTCTGATGGCCGGATCAGCTTCAGATTCTTATTCACTTTCATATCAAATCCTATTTCCTGCAGATATTTTCCGATCAATGCAAAACGGAAATCATCCAAGGCCAAAGCTTTGATATTGTATGTGCGTTTTGCTTCCTGTATATAATTTGTAAGCAATGACGGATGTATTTCCACGTCATCTACAAGCGTCAGTCTTCCGGAATCCGCCCATTCTTTCCATGGAGCCTTGATCCTCGGAATATCTTTCGAATTTAGGCACATCCATGAATGGCTGATATCAAACCGTTCATCTCCATCTCGGAAATGAAGATCTACGGAAGCCCAATCTGTTAATTTTGTATAGTCAATTCCACATACACAGCTCCATCTTTCCAGATCCGGCAGTAAGATGTTGGTCGCTTTGATATTGTCCCACTCCGTTACACTCATTTCTTCCGCATTTTCCGGAATATTCATTCGTTTTGTCATAAATGCCGGAAGTCTTCTCGGATTTTTCTTCCATTCCCTGTATTCTTTCCTGATCTCTTCCATAAGACTTGGCAGATATGGCAACGATGGATTTGCCATTGGCCAGTTTTCTTCCTGATCCACATCTTCCTTTTTATTCAGTTTACAGATAAATGGTAATAACCCATTATCCGGTTCGCCACCCCGTAATATCTGTTCGGAAGTTTCCAGCAGATCATCCAGCGGTCCTTCCCGCACATCACCATTGTCGTGTAGTAAGAACGTCTTGGATGTTTCTTCTTACCAAGTCCTGTCGTAAAGACGTTTATATTCTTATAGTCTTCATATTGATGGATCTCATTAAAAATACAGATTCCAGAACGAAGACCGTCTTTTCCTTTCGGACTGTTTGTTCTTCCCTTCATAATAGACTTTGTTTTCAAGCATAAAACCTGTTCCTTCGTCCACCGGAAGAATTTCTTTAATTTCTTTATCACAGATGGGCGCTCAAATGCATTGATCACATCATGAACCGGCCGCATTGCCTGGTCCTCATTATTGGCGCAGATATCTACATCGTACTCTCTGATTCCATTATGCGGGGACATTAAACACACTGATTCGAGCGCAATTGTACCATCTTTTCCCGCTCCTCTCCCCAACATACAGAATAAATCCGGCCATCTTGGAAGCCCGGATTCTCTCCAATATGTGCAATCGTGTAGTCCGATCACAAACTTCTGCCAGGGAAATATTTCTTCAAACGGGAAGTATTTTGACATCCCGATATATTTCTCCAACTGATCACAATCTATATAAATATCTTCATGCTCAAAACACCATTTTACATGCGCGACAAGCAGCTCCTGCTCTTCGCATACTGCATAGATTTTTTTCTCAACTATGTCGATCCATTCCTGAATATATGGATGTATGTTACAGCTCATCTTCATCATCTCCCGAATCATCGCCAACCGGCTTAATTCCTAGGCTGTCCAGTATTTTAAGCATTTGAGCATTGACCTTAATCCTCTGATCTATCGAGTCATTTTTCTTTTGCCCTTTTTGACCTCCTCCATTATTATATTCAACGATAGCGCCTCTCTTTTTAATGTCTGCGATCAGTTCGTTCTCCAGGTCCCAGAAGTCCATATATTTATCGACCAAGTCGATGTAATATTTCCCTGTGGTTCCATTCCGGGCCAGCTGATCAAGAAGGTCCTCTTTAATTTCCACTCGCAATAATTCTTTTCTTGTTTTTCTCGCCCTTATACCACCCCCTCCGTCACGCGCGCACGAGAAATTTCTTTTGTCGGGAGCACCCACCGGTCTCTACGTGGCAAATTAAAACCCGATTTTTTTCGACCGGGGGTATCCTGACAATTTGATTCTTCTTTACCATTTTTCCTCTGTCATCGGTTCTTTTTTCTTTTGCTTTCGATATCCATGAACCTCTTCATGACAATCATGACACAGACTGATCAGGTTTCTCCGTTTCTCACCTCTAAAGCTGTACCAGATTTCCAATGCTTTATCTGGATGCTTCTTTACATAATTCACATGATGAACCGTCGTTGCCTTTGTATACTTTCCACGTTTCTTACATAACTGACATTCATATTTATCAAGCTTTAACACCTGTCCTCTCAATGCTTTCCACTTGCCCCATGTATAGAATCTGTGGATATTTTCTCTTATACATTTCTTTACAAATGCAATCTCATGTTCTGTCATATTCTCACCTCAATTGCAGGAGAAGGAATCGAACCTTCGACCTTCAGCTAAGGAGACTGACGAGCTTCCACTGCTCTATCCTGCTATATTTGTGCGATGTCGCACAGTGTAGGCTTTTGCCCAGAGCCTTTTATCGTCTTTGCTCAGGACGCAGAAAAGCATCCGGCTTTCGCCAGATGCTCTCTGCTATTTTCCATTATTCACTTCTTCTACAAATTGCTTCATCAGCTTTGTAAGCTGTGTTCCCATCGCAACACCAGATTCTTTGCAGGCTTCCTTGAACTCTTCTGCTACTTTCTTGTTAATCTTATATGTTTTTGGAACTAACCCTGCTTTCTCATCCCACTTATCTTGTGGTCTCTGTTTCCTTTCTTCATTACCGAGCATGCTCATCCCTCACTTTCTTTATGAGGCAATAAACCAGCTTTGCTATTCCTATAGCAATGAAGAATATTCCTAACTTCCACAACATCCTTTACACAAATGAGCTTTCATGTTATATTTATTTTGAAGAAGGGCTTTCGCCCCTCTTAGCTAATTAAATAGCTTGTCGAGAATCATTAAAAGGATTCCAACGAATAAGTCCAGAATCGCACTGACCGCCAATGTCTTTATATCGATTTTGGACTTTTTCTTTTGTTTCTTTTTGCTCATTTGTATCTCACCTCCTTACAACTATATAATACCACATACGTATACGTATGTCAACACTTTTCTCAGAGGTTTTTAATCCGGACAACGGGAATCGAACCCGTGACACACAGCTTATAAGGCTTCTGCTCTAACCGACTGAGCTATGTCCGATCAACATTTATACAAAAAACGCCCTGCATTTTCATGCAAGACGCCCTTTTGTAATTTGTGTGTGGTTTTACTGGTTGTCTTTAGGAGGAAAACTAAAAACACCTTAGCCGTCCAGCTTGTTCCTTTCGGCTTTATACCATATTAGCATTTTAAAACCGTCGTTTCCGTCGTTTTCTCAAATTTTTCTAAATATCTGTTATGTTTGCATCGGCAACTGTCCTCTGTATATGCTTTCCTTTTCTTTGGGAATACTTCATTCATCCTATGTGAGACCTGTACCCAACTTAGATCATCAATATAATAAAATCTGAGAATCATCCGGATTTCGCTTTTTTTAATTTGTCCTATATATTCCTCTACCTGTATCTGTTTCTCCAGAAGATCCGTCTCCAACATCTGCAGCTTTGCAATGCGCTTTTCAAGTAAAAACTCACGTTTTTCATATTCTCTTTGTGGGAAGCCTGTTATTTTCACTGTTCGCAATGGTTTATTGCCTTTCTTTCCACATGCAACAGAATCTTGCACAGTAATCTTGTTCAGTTGCTCTATTTTCTTTTTATCCTCTGCAATCCTACGTCTCAGATCTTTTATCTCTTCTTTCATGTCTGCATACTCAATCAGTATCTTCTTGTCCACTGGCAACACTCCCTTTCGTATCTACTCCCCATTTTCTTAAGCAGTCTTCCACAGAGTACGCACCTCTTTGCATCCACTTCTTGGCATTCTCTGTTGGTTCATGTTCAGCCAGATCAGCAAAATGATCTTCTCGATCCCGTTTCATTTCCTTTGCGCTGCGTCTGTGCTTTAAGGTTCCTCTCATGCCGTCACCTCGATCTCTTCTCCTGTCAGCTCTTCAAGCTTCTGTCGCATTTCCTCGATGGTCATTTTCTTTGTTTCGGTGCGTTCCCAAATGAGTTCAAGGTTGCTTTTAATAAACACATCTTCTATGCATCCGAGTGATTCCGGAGTAATCCTATAGACTTTAACGATGTCTCCTCCTGTATACCCTTCCCATTTCAAGTCATCAGTGTAACCGT
>ENA-OQAA01000063-OQAA01000063.1-human-gut-metagenome-genome-assembly--contig:-NODE-63-length-72931-cov-5.074666_pt1 | contig 72931 bp, 84 predicted proteins | sample MGYA00242489_ERZ504515 | MGnify/ENA primary metagenome ERZ504515 (study PRJEB26092, sample SAMD00036237) | human gut metagenome | host: Homo sapiens | study: EMG produced TPA metagenomics assembly of... | reverse complement strand
ACACGCAACGTACGGCGGAATATTAACTTAGGCTGGGAAATCATTCCATTTCCCCCTGGCCTTCCCACACGGATTAATGTCCGGCCGGACTTACTGAAAAAACGCACGACAGAGGATAACCGAAAGCACCGTCCTCCTTTGGGCAAACGTTTCACCAAATAAGAGGTACCGGTAAGTGTGGACGGCAAGGGAATATATCACCCAACTTATCCTCCCTTTATAAGTACACGCATACGTGTGTGAAGAAAAAAGGGGGTGTCCCCACTGTCCCCGTGTCCCCGTAAACTCCCTGCAATCCGCCAAGGGGTCAGAAGAGATCACGCCGCACGGACGTGAAGTTATCTTTGCAATGTCCAAAGGAACTAGCCGCCACCCGTCACAAGATTACAAAAACTTTGGTACAAGATTCCGCGGATCTTGTACCAAGTTTCACCGGATATTGCAGCAGTGTGCACCTCTTTTCTTCGGACTCTATTTTCTTTCTATATTTTCATTCTTCTACTATCCACTTTTCGATATTGCGGGTTTCAGCACTGAAGTTCACCCCTATTTTAAAGAGCTTCCGTCTGTCCGAAGCAAAAGGAAGCGCGTAATGCTTGTCATGAATCTGTTGCAAAGCCTCCTCGGCCGTGCCGTCCAGCTTGAATTCTATCACATAGATAAACTTGTCAGTTTGCAGGACAAGGTCAATGCGTCCTTTGCTTGTATGATATTTCACTTGGGTGTAAAAGCCGATAAGCTTGAATACGATGAAAAGCACATTCTCGTAATGTAGTTCCTGTTCGCGGATCACTTCGTAGGTAGTATCCGCAAAGAAACTTTGCAGACGGCGGAAGAAGGAGTCATAATCACCGGAACGCACCTCACGGACAAACTTCTGAATCTCAAAGGGAGATTCCACCTTATTTACGTTCGCGTAAAAAGGGAGCAGGAAACGTACAAACCCCTATTCCACTTCCTGGTTCGGAAAACCCAAACGGTACATGCCTTTCCAATGTTTCCTTGTCCACATGCTTGGCCAGACTCATGTCAAAGTACAGCACCGGATATTCCGTCCATTCGGTTTCCAGCTTTTCGATGGCAAACCCTTTGAAGAGTTCCTTCTTCCCGACAAAATAACTATGCAGCGTAGAAACCAGCAACGACTTACCGAACTGGCGGGGACGACTCAGGAAATAATAATTGGAAGCACCGTGTGCCATACGGTAAATGTATTCCGTCTTATCTATATAAGTTCCCCTCTATGACTTTCTCAAAAGTCTGTACCCCTATCGGGCATCTCTTCAACTGCTGCTGTTCCATGATTCATCGTTTTTTTGATTGTACTACAAAGGAACAAAATCTAACCGGAAATTTCTAATAGGAGCCTCTTTTTTATCATTCAGATGAATCTTGAAATAAATGCCTCCGGAGAAGTATCGGCAACGGTTCAGTTCTACTATGGCGTTGATGTAGTCTTTCCAGAAGCTGTACTCAAAGCCGCAGTTTATCGATTTGCTATCGTATTCTGCCATCAGATTCAAGTTATTTATCGCTTTGTTGATAAAGGAAGTCGGGGACAGAGAGAATCGGAAGTTGGCACCGATGGCGGGACCGTTTAACGGATAATCCTTCCGCCTGTTATAAACATATGCCAGATGCAAGCCCCACTCTCCCACCTCCTTCATGGAAAGATGCTTGGTAACAGCCAGATAATAGCGGCTGTAAAAACCATTTGCCGTAGCCGAACTCATTTCAATCTTGCTACCCTCCGTCCACGAATTATTAAGAGCGTCATTCGCGCCCAATACAATTTGCGGGGTCCAAGGTTTCCACCAGCCTTCCTTCCACAGCCGTAAACGTACCGCAAAATTACGGTCCTGGTTGACAAACTTCCCATACGTGGAAGGAACCCAGAAACCCGGACCATATGCAGGATCAACCTCCATGGCCTTGTGCAATGTACAAATATAGGATACCTCCAGCCAGGGAAAAATAGTGATGTCAAGATAATAGTTGAAAGTATTGTAGGTCCAACGGGCGGGAGTGGCATGTTTCTCCAGAAAGCCACCGCCAAACATGAACGTCTTGTCACGCTGCATATCGGCAGTAGGCATATTCAACAGTCCTGTAGTCCCGTAGGTGAACTGGGCGTGTACCGCACCGATCATTACAAAAAACAAAAGAAAAAGTATCAGCCTCCTCATTGCAGATACAGGTTACCATTATCCTTGTACCAGTCCGCCAGCGCCTCTTCAAAAGTGTAGCGGAAACGGTAGCCCGAAGCGGACAGTTTTTTTCCGCAGATATTCGTAGAGATCTGCAGCTTTCTCACCCGTGCCGGACAGATGCCCATCGGAGAGCCTAGCGCTCCGGCTATACCAGCAGCAGTCATGATCAGCCATCCCGGCATGAAAGGAACTTTTACCTTCATATTTGTCACTCTTTTCATGGATTCCACGATGTGCTCTATCGTATAAGCGGGCTCGTAGCAGCAATTATACAGTTCCACCCCACTGTCGTGATGTTCCAATCTGTAAAGCATGAACCGCACCAGTTCCTTCACATAGATACAGGCCTTGATGGTATCCTTGCGTCCCGGGTACATAAACTTATGCCCCCGAATACCCCAATACAGACGCGTAAAGTTTCCGTTCTCTCCCCGTCCGAACACCACACCGGGACGGACAATGGTAAGCTGGCGGCCTTCACTTCCTGCCTGCCAGGTCTGATGAATCTTTTCCGCAACCAGCTTGGATATGCCGTATGGGGTGTTGGGCATAGGCAGCGTGGTTCCTCCTTCAGTTCCTCGGCAGCACCGTAAGGGGCTATGGAACTGGTGAAAACTATTTTCCGGATGCCATGCCGTTCGGCAAAGGCACAGACGTTCTCCGCACCACGGATATTTGTTTCAAAATATGCAGGATCGGGATGACCGGGAGTGCGATGAACGGCAGCGAAGTTAAAGATCACATCATCGGGAGTGATATTTACTTTTTCCAACTCTATCGGCTGGCGTACATCACAATAGATGAATGTGGCTGCATGTTCCTCCCCTTTTCCTAAAGCCGGTTTATAATTTTTTACTGTCGGTAATGGAGTACCCGGCTCTACAATATCCAAGTTGTAAATTCTTGTTTCGGGATGCACTTCGTGCAAAAGACTGGAGAGGTGGGTACCGATGAAACCGGTACCACCTGTAATAAAGTAATTCATAAAGAATAAAGTTACTGTTTTTTAATGAACTAAAACGAATAAGACCAAGTTCATTCTATTTTTATGTCTAAGACCTGTCCAATAATAGGAGCCATATCATAGTATTTATATTCTGCCAATCTACCACCAAATAGAACATTTTTTTCCTTTGCAGCTAATTGATGATACTGATCAGCCAATCGGTTATTTCGGTTATTATTTACCGGATAATACGGTTCCATTCCTTCCTGAAACTCTACGGAATACTCCCGACTAATTACTGTTTTGGGACAAGCAATCACTTCCGAACCAAACATCTCAAAATGTTTATGTTCAATCACCCGAGTATAAGGTATCTCACGTTCTGTATAATTTACGACTGCATTACCTTGATAATTGGGAATATCAAGCGTTTCCGTTTCAAATTTAACGGTGCGATACTCCAATTTACCATAACGATACTCATAATATTCATCTATCGCTCCGGTAAAAACGACTTTATCCGCTATAGATTCCCAATAATTTCTGTTAGTAAAAAAATCTGTATTAATCAGTGTATCTACCCCTTCAAGCAAACCGGAAATCAGCTTATTGAATCCTCCGATAGGAATCCCTTGATATTTGTCATTGAAATAATTGTTGTCAAACACTAATCGTACAGGCAAACGCTTAATTATAAAAGCCGGTAATTCCGTACATTTACGTCCCCACTGTTTCTCGGTATATCCCTTTATCAGTTTTTCATAAATATCCTTACCAATTAATATCTGGGCCTGTTCTTCCAAATTACGAGGCTCTTCCACCCCATCAGCCTCCATCTTGCTACCGCTTCAAATTTCTGTTCCTCTATCTTAGCCATTGCATCAGCAGGAGTAGTCACCCCCCACATCTGATAGAATGTATTCATATTGAAAGGTAAATTATAAAGTTTCCCTTTATAATTGACAACAGGAGAATTAGTATAACGATTGAACTCTACAATAGAATTTACAAAATCCCAAATTCTTTTATCCGAAGTATGGAAAATATGTGCACCATAACAATGTACATTAATCCCCTCTATATTTTCACAATATATATTTCCTCCTAAATGTGGACGCTTGTCTATCACCAAACATTTCTTTCCCTGTTGACGGGCACGATAAGCAAATGTGGCACCAAAAAGACCAGCACCCACGATAAGATAATCATAATGGTTCTCAATCATAAACACCATATTTTAAATTATTGATTTATTCCAACAGCAGTAAAATTCAGAAACTTTGTTTATAGCGTTTATGAAATATAGCAGCCATCAGAAATCCCCAAATTTTTTTATGCATATTGTTTTTACCGAAATATATATAACCGACCTCTTTATATTTCAATTGATTCTTATTAATCCATATATCAAGCAAACGCTCAGATACACGACCGATAAGCCTGGCCTGGAAAGGCTCCATACTCTTTAAATCATAAGATGCCTCCAATTCCTTCAATATGGGAAACATCCATTCACAATACTGGTCAAAAAGCATCTTTTTCATTATAAACATATTGAAAAGATGTTCACTGCGACTTTTCATTTTCTTATCAAATGCATCCAGATACTCCGGACATCTCCGACTGATAATTCCACGGGTACGATCAAACTGCTCTCCAAAAAAGTATGATCATAATGTGAATAGACAGTTTCAATATAAAGGTTTCGTTTTTTAGGAAGTATAATATCGTGTTTTCTACATAAGATTTCCGCCTGTTTGCCGGTCAGTACACTATTCCATCCTCCACGATGCACAGTCTTCAAAGAGAAATGGCGTCTGTAATGAGCCAATCCCACATAATCTGCTTTCAGATTCTTCCAAGCCCAATAAAGTGCTGTCAATTCACAATAATAAGGGTTTTTAATAGAAATATTATCACCTTCGGCATCCGATTGATACCCGAACTCTCTATCAGGATACAAAGCCCTTCCTACATGCACCGGCAGATACATACTATCTTCAGGCATCTCCGCTTTTTTGTGAGATGCACCAAATCTTGATGTCCATAAAAATAATTGATTTATAAGATTAGGGAATTGAATTAATATTTGTTATGTATTCCCTCTCTAAAGTACTTGATAAACTTTGCCAACTCTACAAATCTAAAGTGGGTGATATTGTAAACTATTTGGGCTGTACAAAAAGCTATCATATGCTTTTTCTTCTCGGGATAGGTATTATAGACAAATCCTTCATTACGATAATAATAATGTGACATCTTCTCAGGCTTTACCAAAATTTGATACTTTGATATAAACGGAATGATATTGCCTTTCCTGCCTTTCTCCTTAGGATGATAATGAATGGCAGATGGAACAGTATAAAGCCCGATACCATTATGGATAGCGCGAGCCATATATTCTTTTTCATCTCCCCAAATAAACATTTCTTTCTTTATCATACCAATCTTCTCAATAACAGACCGTTTCACTAATGTACCATTAAAGGGATGGATATCATTGAAGAACTGTTCTTTTTGTAATTCTGTTATTTTAGTAGTTCGTCTGCTACCACGTGCCCATAAAAATGCTGTATAATCTTTATCGTCTTTATCAGCGACTAAAGCATTTAGGATTACTTCTTTGCCTACTGCTGAAACCACTTTATCATAAGACTGAATTAAATTCTTTATTTCGTTCTTGTCAGGTATACCATCATCGTCCATCATGACCAACCATTCATATCCATTATCATACATATACTTCATACCTGTATAGAAACCGCCCGCACCACCTAAATTTTCTTGATTGATGACTATTACATTAGATTGTTGTGTAAGCCATTCCTTAGTTCCATCTGTGCTGCCATTATTCACTACTAGAATATTCAAAGACTCATAACTTTGACTTTTCAAAGCAGCAACACAAACCTTCAGTTCATCCAAACGATTAAATGTTACTACTACCGCCAATACAACATTAGAATTTTTCATATTACATGAAACTATATTAAATCTTTTGCAACAAACTGTTTATGAAAATATTGAATTGTATTCATAAACAATTCCTAATACATAAAACACCTATTCTGATTTATCTATAAACTGTCTCAAGATTTTTTCTCTTTCTTCATATTTTTCAATACCAAACAACAGATTATCATATCTGGAAAAAATTTCATTATTAGATTCCGCTAGTTTTAATACAGAATATAAAACAAATACTACAAGAAAGTACCTTTTAGTTTTCAAGCTTGTGAAACAGGCAAATATTTGAGGATAAATGATAGTATATGAAAGAACAAAAAGCAATGGAACACGCTGTGTTATTATCGAAAATTCAGAACAATATAGATATATAAACACATATATAAAAAACATATTCACATAAACTTGAGTAAATGAGTTTCTACTTTTTTGATAGTACAAAGCTAATAATATAAATGAGATCGCCCTTTCGATATAGCCAATAGTAATACCAGCACTAACCCCAAAATGAGAATCTGCCATATAAAAATATATCAAAGCATTGATTCGTCCGCCTAATATGGCACCTACAGATAGCAAAATTTTAGACAAATATGGTATTTGAAACAGATATATCACATTCCCTATAATAAATAAGGTCCAAATAAGTTTCATATTTATCCGACGATCTAAAATAAAATACAGAGGAAGATAAAGTAATGCTGAAATATGAAAATAACAGCCTAAAGCATTTAACAACAAATATGGAATCAACTTCCTTTTCTGTAAATAATTTATTGATAACAAAAAACAAATAATAGCTTTTGAGTTTCTATATAGGTTAAACTCTATAGTCAATCCTCCAAATAAAATAAACATGATAACAGCAAGAATATAATAGTTTGTATTCTTGGTAATAATTTTATGTATAACTATCAAATCAAGTAAAGAACCAATAAAAACCCAAATAAAATAATTTGAAAATAAAGACTTGATTAATATAGAATATAGAATAAATCCCTTTTCATATCCACAGTCAAATACAATACCATCCAATGTCCAATAATCCCAGTCGGCAAGCATAGGAAGTTTCAAAAAGACTGATAATACAAAGTCCAGTCTGTATAAACGAATCCACGTAATCCAAAAAAAACGATCAAAGACCCCAATACTAGCAAATCAAGTTTCTTCTTTTCCTGTCGTTTGTTCAGATATACAAATTCTTTTAGCATTGTCAATAATAAGAAAAAAAAATATACGAGATAGGGTACAGAATATATATAACTATAATGTTGCAACATACTGTCTTATATTAATATTCTCAAATAGTATTCCTAAATCCATTTTTCTACTTTAAAAAACTTATTAATTCCAGCATCTATATGTCACATATTCGAAATGACTATCTTTTTTATCAATCATATCTGGGGGAATTAGTATAAATAGCTCTTACAATTTCTGCTGTATTGGTAATATCATATCCCTGTTTCTTTATTATTTCTATACTATCCCGCCGAATATGAAAAACTGTTTTAACTATACAATCCGCCCACTTTTTAGGATTATTCAAAGAAAGGAACGAAACAGAATCAACTAATTTCATCTCCTTTGGTATGACATCAGACGCAATAACAGGCAAGCCAACAGCCTGGGCTTCTATTCCGACTATGCCAAGTCCCTCCCAACGTGAAGGAAATGCAAAAATATCCATAGCTTGCATATAATCATATACATTAGGAATAGCACCAACAAACAATACCTCATTTTCTAAATCCCTTACCTTTACTAGATCCCTAATTTCATGCAATGTCTCACCGGTACCTATCAACATTAATTTTACATCTATATTTCGTTGTTTAACAAGAGACAGAACTTCTATCAAGAACTCCTGATTTTTTACAAAAGAAAATCGTCCGACATGTCCTATAACTATCGTTCCATCTGCTATATTCAATAAAGATCTATATTCCATTCTCTTTTCATTATCCATATGGAATTTTGTAAGATCTATTCCATTCTTCACAACCTGTAATTTTGTTTTTACTATTCTCTTTGGAAATTTCCACATACCGGCTTCTACAGAACATGCACAATAGTCCGACGGAATGAACCTTAATACGGGATACGTTAACATTTTCAATAAATAATATTTCATTGATTTCACATAACCAGTACAATGAGAATGTACTATTATCTTTTTTATTCCATTCCATCTGGCAACAAGCGAACACAGCATCAACATAGAAGTGCTTCCCGAATGGATGTGAACAACGTCATAACAGTTCACTTTTAAGAACCGATTAAGAGGCTTCATTATATTCCAACGAAATCCGCCCGGTGCAAAAGGTAATCCTATACAGTAAACCTGCCCTCCTTTATTTACCACCTCTTCACGATAGATCTCATTCTCACAATAATACGGAGTAAGCAAATCTATCTTCAAATCCTTCATATTTATATGGCGCAGTACATTTATAATGAACATTTCTTGTCCACCTGTTCCTATCGGTTCTCCTGTTATTTCAAGTATATTCATAAACACTCCTAGATCTGTTTGTCAAATTCAAAATTGTAGTTACAATTATAATGCAGCAACATATATTCTTATAAAATATCTACACAACCAATATTTCCAAAAGCTTCTTTTACAATAGATACGTTTTAATATATTTTTTTCCAGCAAAGAATTTACATCTGAAGAAGCTCCTTCTAAACGAAAGTTTGCTATTACTTTATCTACAAAAACAAAATGTCCTCCATGTTTCTTCAACCTCAGCATTAGGTCATAATCAGCAACATATTTATACGACAAATCATATCCACCCAGCTCCCAAAAAAGATCTCTCTTCATAAAAGTTGAGGGATGTGCAATCATCTCATTATAAATGTTATCCATAGATGAACCATGAGCATATAAAAATAAATCATTCTTATATAGCTTAATAATACCTGATATTAAATCATTTTTTCCATCTGCAAACTGAGCTATTATAGAAACTGCATCAAGCTCATACCAGTCATCTGAATTCAAGAAAGCTATATACTCTCCATTTGCTTTCTTAGTGCCTTTATTCATAGCATCATAAATCCCTTTATCTGGCTCACTCACCCAATAAGCAATTCTATCTGCATACTTTCTGATTATATCCACTGTACCGTCTGTACTTCCTCCATCAATGATGATATATTCAATATTGGAATAAGTTTGGTTAATAACGGAAAGGATAGTTTGTTCGATAGTTGTAACAGCATTATAAGAAACCGTTATAACTGAAATTAAAGGAGCTCTACTCATAAAAAAATATCAAAAAATATAAATCTGCTATTGAACGAACCTCCATATTTCTTCAAATTCACCTGAAAAACTAAAACATTCTTTCCATGAACATTCAAAAGGGACAAGGATTGGAAATACTTTGGTGCTATGCCTATAATAAAATTACAAATATCTGTTCTCATTCTTCAAATAATACCTCCTGTTGCTTACCGCCTTGTTCTTTTATATTAAAAAAAGAACTCCATCTTGTTGAACGAATACATATTGTGCATAAACTTCAGAATTACGTCTTTTATTACTATATGCCTGTTTCATTGAAGAGTAAAACTTTAGTGTTTTCTTGAATTTTTCAATTAAAGTAATTATGTAATCATACTTATTTCTTCCATCTTTAGTTAGTCAGTTACGAGCCCGTATCACTCTACAAGGGTTACCTGCGGCAATGCTATCAGAGGGAATAGACTTCGTCACCACACTTCCACTACCTATCACGGACCGTGCTCCAATGGTCACTCCTTTAAGGATAATACAACGAGTACCTATCAGCACATCGTCCTCTATAATGATACCTGCCGTAGCAGCGGATACCCCATCCACACTATAACCCTCGGGCGTTAGAACATGCGAACGGCGAGTAAGGTGGTCTAAACTATGTGCATCAGTATCCATAATGATACAATCGCCTCCCACCTTCACGTGGTTTCCAATAGTAATAGATGTATTAGCCCATAAGCAGGTCGACGAGAGCCCCGTATCATTACCGATGAAAATGTGCGAAGTCGGGTAGGCTGTATAAATGCATCCCCGTATGTTACGACATAATGGATTGAACGCCTCGCCACTGGTAAATACAAAATCATCGCCGATACGGATACTGCTGCCTGGTGCTTTGTTCAAGTAAACAGAGTTATACACTAACATATTCCTTCCCATCTCCACCCTATTGAGCCAAAACTTCAAGCGGTTGTAACGGGTGTAAAATATCATGCGTAGGTGGCGTGGAATACGGAGAACTTTAGCAAAGAGCCGTTTGAATACCATAATTTTTACACATATTTGAAAAAGTCTATTATTAAAGTTTATCAACGTCTCGTTTATCCATTACCACACTCAATAATTCATCTACCCATCGATCAATGTAATAAGAAGATACATCAGAAAACTCGTTCTCTGCAATAGGATATTTGATAAAATCCTCTAAGATAACAGGGTTATTTTTATTTACAATCAATACTTGTTTGGGACTGACAAACTCATATTCATACGCCCATTTGTTGGTTGTTATTATCTTCTTACGGTTTGCCAATGCCCACATAAATTTAGCTGTCAATCCAGACTGAGTACTACGTTGGTCATCCAATACACAACGAGATTGGGAAATCAACTCATCATATTTGTTTTGAGCAATATAAGAATTCTGCTTTATCCCATACTTATCCTCTTTATCACAAATAAATTCAATCCGATGCAAATAAGCTTCATTTTTCTTGTTTCCAACCGCTTTTAATATATGATATTTAAGCTGCTGTTTCCATGAAAGAGTAGTTTGCAGTTCGATTATCTTGATGTAATATGACAAACCCTTTACTTTCAACTGAGGGAGAATACGATAGAAATAAGAAAGACGGTCTCCATGATTTGTACCGATACTAAATATATCATACAAATTTGGTTGAGTTTCATTATGAGCAGGAGCCTTACAATAAATTGGCAGTAACTTCCACTCAGAATTTGCCTTTGCATCTTCCACATCAAACGTATAACTACGATCAAACCAAGACAGCATACGATCAAAAGCATAGTACGTACAATTGTCCCACGTATAAAGTACTTTCTTTATATGAGGATTTAGCGTTTCCAAATGACGAATCAATCGCTCACCAACAGAAACCCCACTAAGTGCCAAAAACAAATCATACGACTCACTCAACCGAGCATCCGTTACTATCATTTTATTCCAATAATGATTATATATATTATAGGTATCAACAAAGATAAACTTTTTAACTGCTTTTAATTTGGACAAACAATGGTATGGATCATAACGGAGTAGCTATCCAAGATGACAATCACTTCATGGCCCTTACGCTCCATTTCATTGACTATCTCTTTATATAAGTCCGCATGCGGAAAAGCCAGAAAAAGAATCTTCATTTATACAGTCCTTTCTTCTTCATTTCTTCAATAGAGGCTTCATACTTGTCTTCCTGCACCCCCTGCTCATTGACCCATTTTACAAATTCTCCTATACCATCACTGAAACTCCACTTGGGTTCAAAACCAAGAATGGTACGGGCTGCTGTAATATCAGCATAGTTATGTCGGATATCTCCAAGACGGAAATTGCCAGAAACTGTTACAGGAACGTCTATTCCATATTTTTCTATCAAAGTCTTGGCAACGGTCAATACATCGGTAGCCACACCAGTACCTACATTGAAAACATGACCGTTTGCTTCTTCTTTCTCTATTCCTAATATAGTGGCATCCACCACATCATCAATATAAACGAAGTCACGAGTTTCTTTTCCATCTTCGAATATATTAATACCATTACCATTCCTAATTCTCGTAGAAAAAATGGAGAGAATACCTGTATAAGGATTAGCAAGAGACTGCCCCGGACCATATACATTCTGATAACGATATGACACTGAAGCAATACCGATTGAAGGGCATACCAAATGAACCAACTGCCCCTGAACCTGCTTGGTTATGCCATAAACCGAAGTAGGGTGAATCAGGGAATCTTCCGTAGTCCCTACTAATTCCAAGGGAGAACTGCAACCTTTGTATGTCACTTCAAAATCACCAGCCCTCATGGCAACTTCGCTACGTTCCGTTGGATATACAAACTGATTTAGTTCCTTACTATAATAACGTCCCTCTCCGTAAATTGCCCGAGATTCAGCCACTACAACTTTTTTCACCGTATGATTGGTATTAGTCAAAATATCCAACATTAAAGCTGTACCGCCAATGTTAACACCAACATATTTTTCGATCTCATACATAGACTGTCCTGTACCCGTTTCAGCCGCTAAATGCACAATACAATCCACGCTATCAATAGCCTTCAGCCAATCTTCGCGATTCGTCACTGAGCCTTCAATGAAATGAACCTTGTTTTTTATAGAATTGTAAAGAGGAGAAGTCTTATCCGGATTTTCTCCATGAATCTGCTTGGAGAGATTATCTAAAACCGTCACTTCATAGCCTTTTGACAAAAGCTTGAGAGAGAGATTGGAGCCTATAAAACCAGCTCCACCCGTAACTAATATTTTTTTTATTGCCATATACTCATTTTGAATGGTTCATTATCTGTTGGATTTTAGACGTGTCACCATAAATGACGGGCGAATCATAGGGGCGGTCGGGAAAGACACCATAATCCAACTTAATGTCCAAATTATGTTCTTTGATAAATAATTCAACACGCTCAGCCAATGTAACAGGCTTGCCTGAACAGCAATTAATGATACCGCAAACCTCATCTTGAGCAACAGCATGAGCGATCTGATCAGCCAGTTCGTCCACAGTGATGAAATCGTACTTCATCTTACCTGTAGTAAAAGGAAACGTTTTCTTTCCTTCTGTCCCGGCCTGTAAAAGTTTGGTAAAAATAGAGTGGTTCTTTAAGTCATCGCCTAAAATATAATAACCACGAAGCCATTGAAGTTTACATTGTCTTTGTTCACAAAAGGTTATCATGGAACGGCGAAGAGCATCCTTTGCAATGCCATACATCGAAATAGGGTTGCAAGGCGTATTTTCATCAATCATGCCTTCCCAATATCCTACCTCATGCATGGTTCCCATAACAGCCAAACGTTTGAGACCGCTATCCACCAACCGAGTAAGAAAGCGATAATGCGAGGACAAATCTCCCATGTGATTAGAAGAGTTGTGTTGAAAGCCGTCTCTCCATGCCATATGCAAACAAACATCCGGAGAACCTGCTTTGTCATACAGATGACCATCCGATTCAAAAAGATTCATTTCCATCTGCTCTGCACGAGCATCCACTCTTGCAATCTTAAATCACAAGCCACTACATTACATCCTACATTCAAAAGAGCAGATACAACATGCCTCCCGATATAGCCATTTGCACCGGTTACTAATACTTTCATATATTAAAATCAATCTATAAAATTTCCTTTAGGATCGGTCTTACGCCAAAGGCCTTGTTCTTGATCGAAACGCTTGAGAATTTTTGCAGGAATGCCTCCGACTATACAATAATCAGGAATATCTTTGTTAACAACGCTATTTGCTCCGATTACACAATGTTTGCCAATCGTACAACCAAAGACAGCAGCCCGGGTACCAATCCACGTTCCATCACCAATAGAAACAGTCTTAAGTTGTTTTATGGGAGATAACTTGATAGGAATATTAATATCTTCATAAGAATGCGTATTATCAGATAAATAAACGTAAGGTGCAATATTGACATTATCTCCTATTCTTATACTTTTGGTCGCAACTACATGGCATCCATAGTTTAAATGTGAATTATCACCTAGCACTAATTCAGAAGTAAGTTCACCTGTTAAAGGGGAAACAATGATATACCCATGTTGGCGAATAAAGCTTTTCTTTCCTAAAGATATATTTTCTATTCCTACGAGTTCTAAGGGTTTGCCAATAAAATTAGTCCGATCAAATTTTTTAGCTCTTCTACCATAACGCAAGTATTGATAAAAAATATTATATATCTATATGGAATAGAGCAAAATCGACAAATAAGATTACCATTCATTTCATTATAATTACAATGAGTTTACTAAAGAAAATCCCCCTTTAAATAATACTATTTTTTAATATGCAATGCACAAAATAGCTTATGACCTATTCTCTTCATAAGGTAAAACATTCCTGTAGATAGTACAGCAGAGAGAATACCATGTTTGCGAAGTTCATTCAAATACCATTTATCTTTAGATTTCAAGAGATAAAAGAATGAATTATTCTTGAAAATAGTAGTTCTAAAACGAAGATCCAATAAATGTTTATACTGTTCTGGCGTAACCAAAGATTCTAAAAATAGAAGTGCTTTATATGAATAGATTGATTGAACTTCGACATATTTCGAAAACCAAGAATAGCCACCTGCATGGTGAATAACATATGAACGATCAAGAAGAGCCTTCCCGTGTAAAATAAATAATCCATAAAAAGATCTTGCCATAGGATACATTAACATATTGTCAGGGGTATCATTATTTATAAAAGTTTGTAGGAATTCTTTTTTTTGGAATACACAAACTGAAATAAAGCCAAAACCTCCTGTCATTCCATCCTTGTATAAACATTCATAATCTCCTGATACAGAAGGCCAATAGTTGCGCTCAAGAATTCCCTCTATTTCTCGTTGGAAATTTAATAAATAGAAAGGTTTCCGCGAAGATTGTACTTCTGCAAAAAGACTTTTGACAGCTCCTTCATTCAACAAATCATCATCGCCAATTATCCAAACATATTCTCCTTCAGAAAAATTAAACAGGAAATTAACATTTCCGATCAGCTGAAGATTTTTGTCTTGTCTTATGATTTTCACAAAAGATGGAATAATAGAAATATTATCTATCAAATACTGATTGGTATAATCAGTGGATGCGTTATCAGAAATAATAAATTCAATTTCGTTATTATTATCTATCGTTTGAATTTGTGATATAATATTTATTGCCTGAGCCAAAGCTCTTTCCTTACGATTGTAAGTTGGCATACAAATAGATAGCAACATATATGTGGATTTTTAATAATTATTCTTCAATTGTTTTATCGCGATATAATAATCTCTCCCCTGTGCTATAGCAGGAATCAATGAGACTAACATCAAAGCCAATGCAATACCATTCAAGCCAAAAGGTTTACTCAAAAAAATCGCGAGAGGTATATATAAAACACTTTGTGCAATAGCTGCATATAATTGTACCTTCAAACGACCTGTGCCATTTGCAAATGCACCAAAAACCATAGAGAGCATAAAAAAAATGTGATATAATCCCAATATTACAACTAGAGAATATGGAATCTCAAGCTTATCTCCAATCCAAATATGAAAAACGAAAGACTTTAAACAAATTAATAATACGATGCCCAAAGAGCATAAAGTCCATATTCGAAGCTGTCTTGAAATTGCACGTCCAATCCATAAGTAATCTTTCCGGGCAAATGCGTCTGTAATAGCAGACCATAAAGGAGTCTGAATAATGACAAACAACATATGTACCGAGCTTATATACTTGAATGCCAAATTATACGGTGTCACTTCATTAGGACTAAATAGCTGAGTAATAATCAAGTTACTTGTTGTAAACAGAATTAAACATGCGATTTGAATCACAAAAAACTTAATTCCAAGCCCGACCAAGGATTTAGCATATTTAAAATCAACATATTTGAAAGATGGAGCCAATTGTTTATATTTATATCCAAAAGTATAAGGATAAGCTAAAATATAAACCAATAATGGACAGGCAGAAAAAGCAATTGCAACACTTCCTAAATTACCATCTGTGGTCAATGTAAGTACATATAATATTACCAATGATAGGAACTGGCCAATAAATGATATTAGATTATTGATTACAGGTTTCTGAAATGATACATATATAATACCAACCGTTTTCATCATAAAACTCATGCAACACATTGCAAATACAATTAGCACTATCTCATTAAGATGAGGAATTGGATTATCCAAAGTATTCAATATCACATCCCAGTTTAAATAACTATTAGCTATTAAAAACAATATGAATGCTACTCCTGTAATTAAGAATAAGAAACAAAAGGTTGTACTAACATAAATTTGACCGATATGAAAATCCTCTTTAGCTATTGATTCCGTGAGTTTGTTACGCAATCCATTTGCTAATCCAACATCAAAGAAATCCAGCCAATGTAATATTGAACTAAGAGTCAGCCAAACTCCATATTCAAATGAGGTTAGATACCCAAGGGTCATAGGAACAGCGACAAATGAAATAATTATACTAGCTCCTTTTAATACAAATGCTCCTATTATGTTTTTCTTCATAAGAGCTGTTCTTTTATCGGGAGTAGTATAAATTCGTTTAAAATCAAGCATCACTTTATTCACCTCCACCGATTACTTTATTTAATATGTTAATCATTTGCTTATTTACTTTCCAATTTGGCAGAACATTCCCCACATAAGGTTTCATCACTTCTCGTTGCCGGTAGCAACGTCCTCCCCACTGAATATTCAGGTGTACATTATTCCGTTGCTCATACAAGTGTGCCCATTCTTTAAGCGAATAGGTCTGACCGGAAGTCAGGACATATTCTTCACGGAGAGCAACTGTATCATCCTGTAACATTTCTGCTAATTGAATGAATCCTGAAACCACATCGTCAATGTGAAGAATATCAAGCTGCTGCTTCCCCGGAGACATTGCCAGCTCTTTTCCAGATGCAGCAATCTCATCAAAAAGCGTGAATATTTTTCGTCGGGTGTCATCCGCACCGTAAGTATCACAAAGCTTCAAAGTACAAAAACGAAGCGGGGATGTCTCTGTATAATACTTTGCCACGGTAATAAAAGCCTGTTTACTGGCCGCATAAAGATTTACAGGATTATATTGATCGCTATAATCAGGAACATTGTAATTCTGCCAAATGGTACCGGTATTCAGAAACCACTTCACGCCAGCCATCTTAACAGCTTCTAATAAAGCTGTACCTAAATATAGGTTGCTGTCTATTATTGGCTTTATCTGTTCTGTCTTATGTTCGGCGACATAAAGCGATGCCAAATGAATGATTCCATCTATCTGTTCCTGCCGTAAGTAAACGGCCAAAGCTTCTATATTGTCATTAAACGTAAATATACTGCTTACGTTTATAGAGGAGCAGTCGGTGGAAGGTCTTACCAAAATATGAACTTCATGCGCACAGCATTTCAAGTCTTTCACCAGATGCTTGCCTACAAACCCGGTGGCTCCTGTTACCAGAATATTCATCAAAACGGAGATTTAAATTTCTCTAATGGTTCAAATGCTAGATCACGCCCGGAAATGATTGGTTGATTTATATTCCAATTAAATCCTATCGAATTATAGGCTATGCCATAGTCATGTTCTTTAGAATACCCGGAAGTTTGGGCATAATTTACTATCGTATTATCTTCCAATGAAAGGAAACCATGTGCAAAACCTTTGGGAATGTAGAGATATTGTCCTCTACAAGCATCGAGTTCCATGGAAAAACATTTCCCATAAGTTTCAGAACTCTTACGGATATCTACTACTACGTCTCTAATTTTTCCCCGGCTGACATATACTAATTTCGTATGCTCAAAGGGAGGCAATTGAAAATGCATTCCCCGTATCACATCTTTATGCGATACAGAATAATAGAATTCTCTAAAGTCGGTATCCAATCCATTCCTTTCAAAGAAATCATAATTAAATGGCTTTTGAAAGCCACCACGAATATCTTGGAAGTTTACTGTTTCCAAGATATAAAGTCCTTCAAAAGAAGTTTTCTGTATATTCATTCTTGCAAGTATTTTTCTATATGTTCTACACAAAGTGTATATGCATCCTCTTCCTTATAACGTTTATACCAGTCCACAACCAGCTGTACACACTTGCCAAGCTCATCCTTGGCTCCCAACCCAATTGAAACTTCGCCTTACTGATATCCAGCATCAGCAACTTCGCCTCATACAAGGCATCCGGATCAGAAAGATCCTTCAACTCACCACTGCCGTAATTCTCTATCACCATAGAGGCTACATCCCACACATTGGTGATGCTTTCAGCCTCGGGCCGAAATTCCATCCTTCGCAATACTTCACAGGGTCATTCCACATCTTTTGCGCAAGAAGCATATAGCCGCTAAGAGGTTCAAGCACATGTTGCCAGGGACGGATTGCTTTAGGACTACGGATTTCTATCGGTTTGTCGGCTTCCAACGCTTGATGCAATCGGGAATGATCCGATCCAAAGCCCAGTCGCCGCCACCTATCACATTTCCGGCTCTTACACTAGCTATACTCTTGCCGTGTTTTTCATACGCTCCGGGATGAAAGAAGCTCCGACGCCACGAGGCGATGGCTATTTCAGCCGCACCTTTAGAAGAGGAATAAGGATCGTATCCGCCCATCGGCTCATTCTCCCGATAGCCCCAGATCTGTTCCCTGTTCTCGTAGCATTTATCGGTAGTTATCATCACGCCTACTTTTACACTGTCTGTAAAACGGATAGCTTCAAGAATATGGATAGTCCCCATCACGTTGGTCTGATAGGTTTCTACAGGAATGTCATAACTTAGACGTACCAGAGGCTGGGCTGCCAGATGGAACAGCAATCTCGGGCTGATACTGCCGGAAGATTTCTTTGATACGTTCACCGTCACGGATGTCGGCACGGATATCCGCCTTTATTCTCTGACCGATACCGGAAAGCACAAAGTTGTCACGTTCTGTGAAAGGGTCCTGAGCCACACCGATAACCTCGGCGCCCAGCTCATGCAACCAGATGGAAAGAGCTGCCCTTGAAACCGGTATGGCCGGTGACAAGCACACGCTTACCACGGAAAAAATTGTTGAATATATCTACTCCCATAACTACCAAACTTTCCAAGGAGCCTGTCCTTTGTCCCACATCCCATTCAGTTCCGTATTGTCGCGCAGGGTGTCCATCGGCTTCCAGAAGCCTGCATGGCGGTAAGCGTGCATCTTCCGTCCTTTGCCAATTGTTCCAGAGGCTTGCGCTCAAATATCACCGTGTCATCATTTTCCGGTATATAATCGAACACCTCAGGCTCGCACACAAAATAGCCGGCATTGATCCAGTTGCGGTCACCGTCCGGTTTCTCCTGAAAGGACAAGACCTTGTCACTTCCCAAATCTATCTGCAAGGCTCCGAACTTTCCACCCGGCTTGTAGGCTGTCAGTGAAACGGCACAACCGGAAGCTTCATGTGCCCGGATGCTTTCCGCTATATTGATATCGGAAACACCGTCTCCGTAGGTCAGCAGAAAACGCTCGTTGCCGATATACTTCTGCACACGTTTCAGGCGGCCTCCCGTCTGGGTGTTCAGACCTGTATCAACCATGGTTACAGTCCAGTTCTCCGAATGGTTATCCAATACTTTTACACTATTATTGCTAAGATCGACTGTCATATCACAATTATGGCGGAAGTAATTGGCAAAATATTCCTTGATGACATACTGCTTATAACCACAACAGATGACAAAATCCTTAATGCCGTAATGGCTGTAAGTCTTCATGATGTGCCACAGGATGGGCTTCCCTCCGATTTCAACCATCGGTTTGGGGATCAGATTGGTCGCTTCGCTCAGACGCGTACCGAAGCCACCGGCAAAAATCACCGCTTTCATTTTCTACTGGTTTTGAATTTTACTTATGGGAAACCACAAACTCCTTGATGGTGGAGATCATGTATTGCAACATTTCTTCCGTCATGCCCGGATAGACACCGATCCAGAAGGTATTGGTCATCACAAAGTCTGTGTTCTTCAGCTCACCGACAATGCGGAAACCTTCACCTGTGGCACGCATCTCATCGAACGCCGGATGCTTCACCAGGTTACCGGCAAAAAGATTACGGGTCTGGATTCTCTTGCTTTCCAGATATTCACTGAGCTGGTTACGGGTAAATCCTGCATCCGGCTTCACCGACATCAGGAAGCCAAACCAACTGGGATTGGAGTTTTTCATCGGTTCGGGAAGAATCAGGCCTTCCGTTCCCTCCAGTCCTTCGCGCAGTATCTTGAAATTACGACGACGGGACTCTACAATATAATCCAGCTTCTCAAGTTGGGCGCAACCGATGGCCGCCTGCATGTCTGTCACTTTCAGATTAAAGCCGAAATGGCTGTATACATATTTGTGGTCGTAACCCGCAGGCAGCTCACCGAACTTGCCTGTGAAACGGCACTTGCACGTATTGTCCACACCGCCCATACACCAGCAGTCGCGCCCCCAGTCACGGAAAGAGCGGACTATCTTGTCCAGTTCGGAATCATCTGTATAGACTGCACCGCCCTCGCCCATGGTCATGTGGTGGGGAGGATAGAACGAACTGGTGCCGATATGCCCCCATGTACCTGTCTTTTTCGTCACTCCGTCAATGGTGTATTCCGAGCCTAAAGCGTCACAGTTGTCTTCCACCAGCCACAGTCCGTGTTTGTCACAGAATGCTTTGACTGCTTCAAGATTGAACGGATTCCCCAATGAATGGGCGATCATCACGGCTTTTGTCTTGTCTGAAAAGGCTTCTTCCAGCCGGGTGACGTCCATATCGTACTCCGGAATCGTGATATCCACAAAAACAGGAACCGCACCATATTGTATAATAGGAGTTACCGTGGTAGGAAAACCACAGGCGACCGTGATCACTTCATCACCTTTCTTTATTCTCCTGTCTCCCAATTTCGGGGAGGTCAGTGCATAAAAGGCCAACAGGTTGGCACTGGAACCGGAGTTGGTAAGCGCACAATGTTTCACACCCAGCCATTTTGCCAGACGGGTCTCGAACTTATGAGCCCAAGGGCCGGCAGTCAGCCAGAAATCGAGTGATGAATCGACAAGGTTCACCATCTCTTCATCATTGAAGTAACGGCCGCCGTAATTGACAAAACTCTTGCCCGGTTCAAACACTTTGGAAGTCTTATGGACTTCGTTATAATATTCATGTGTCAACTGAAGTATCTGTTGCTTCAGTTCTTCTTTTTTACTCATACTAATTTGTAAATAATCTATTATTGAAAGTAAGAGATAAACTTATAAAAACTAGTCCACCTTTTCAAACGGAAAAGCATGAAGATAGCTGATAGCCACCGTCATATTTCCAAAAGCGAACACCAGCCTTGTATTACGATGCAGACGCATGATGCACCCCTCCTTACCATGGAAGATACCGCCGGTGATGCGAATACGTTGTTTCTTCTGGAGATAAGCTCCAAAGGTCGGTTCAACAGTTCAATGTTATAAGGCATGGATTCATATAGATAGATAAACTCCTCCATCTGACGTTGGGGGATAACCGCAGCACGATGGGTAACGTAGTCCGTTACCAAATACTGTCGAGGAAGCATGGCAGACAGGATGCGCTGAAGTTGCTCCAAAGGGGCACAGACAAACAGCCAACCGCTACCTTGCACTTCCTTTTCGTCTGTCAAAGCATTGAGCAGTGAGGCAGAGCCGGTAGAAAAGGCTTCCTTCACTATTTGGGCGGATTCACAACGGGCAGCATATTCTTGTTTGGTATAATCACACTGTTCGAAACGTTTCCGATGACCTGCCTCGGTATATGAAAATACTTTGAAACAGAAGTAACATTCCTCGGTCACCCCTTCCGAACTACGGAGCTTTACAGCTTTCCTACCACTAAAAACTGCAATATAGCGTTTCAGTTCCTTATAGGAAAGATACATATAGTACCACGAGAGTTCAGGGTGTTCTTTCCCTATTCCAGCCTGTGGCTTGGTTACTGCATTTGACCCCGGGTCTGAAGCAGAAGCGATTGAACTGCAGAGCAGTAACTTAGGCGCTTCGCTCGTTATGTCTTGATTGTCATTCGTTGTTCCCATCAAAACATTACATTTTATCATACCTTTATTTGAAAAAGAGGAACAGATTTGCTATCAGATATCCTCTATATTTTGGGGTTCTCTTCGTAAGAGAACCCAAAGTCAAGTTAGATCTCTGATAATTGAATATTTACTGGTTTTGTCGTATGCTGTTTTTATAAACGAGATGCGCCTGTTTGCAACTTTTTCTTATTTTTCTAGAACAAAAAATTGCGTTTAAAGCAAATATGGGCTATATTTGCACAAAAATGGGGTTCTCTTACGAAGAGATTCCCATTTTTATTATACCTAAATATGCAAGAAACACCTTTCTGCAAGCCCATTATACAATAACTCATCACTGCAACAAACCTATTTTCCCTATTATGTTTCTTTTTACAAGAGAGAAGTTAAAAAGAAGTAAAAATGGCAGACATACACAATGCCTTAGAATAAAAAACGGACTGTACAGTCTTTCTTTTCTGTACAGTCCGCTTAAATTATATACAATGTAAAGAGATGACGCTTATTCTTCGTCAGCAAACATCGGGTCCCATGCCGGAAGACGGATAGGTTTCTGTTTTAAAATATCCAGTACCTTGGCAGGAACATATTTCTTTTCTGCCACTACACGGAACATATATTCATCAAACCACTTATCTGTCATGATAAGGTGTCCTCTGTATCCACTGGCACTGCCCCAACTGTTTTCCACCATCCATTTTTTCGATTTTCCCGCTTTATCCAAGTCCACCGCCATCAAGGTCATAGCATGGCTGCTGCCACTGGAGAAAGTTTGGATACGTTGTTTCTTGTCCATGCCGAAGGTGGTTCCCATCAATGATTCGTAATCATAATTATCAGGATCTAACAGGCCACGTTTGCTGTCGAGGAACTTGCCTACATCGCAAGAAAAGTACATCATGGTACTGTCCTTGATGGAGCAATGGCTATTTCTTTGATATCTTCTATAGGCAGATTGACGTAGGTCCAGTTTTGCCATCATAACGGTGACGGTCAAAATCTATTTCATAACATTTATAGAACTCGCGGCTGGGGTCATTCATCAGCATCACGTAGTTGTTGGTCAAATCATTTCCTAAAAATTCTTTATAAAAAGACACCGGAGTATATTCTTTCGCTTCCCCACCCTTCAGACTCCATGTAAAGGTGGAAACTGGTTCGCCAAGAGTCAACACCAGCATACGGTAAACCGTTCCCAGCATTTCTGTCTTCTTCTTTTCCAGTTCGGCCGGTTTCGCTCCGGCAGCGGCGGCTTCACGTAGTTGTAAACCAAATTCCTTCAGTTTCAATCCTATCAGGTTACTCATCTTTCCGGTATTCTCACTGCTGAAAGTTTCCACCATTGCACGCTTGGGAACCAGTCCGTATTTCTCTATAATATCCGAAACTCCTGTGAATTGTCCTCCATCGCTCAAGGGATGCTTGAACAGCCATTCCACCATCTTGTCGTCCATGGGCTTTCCACTGGTATCAATGATTCCCTGTAAGAATAAGTTGGCTTTTTCTAATTGGTCGTAGAAGAAACAGTAGTTCTGTGAGAACTCCATCTCATCCAGTCCGTATTTGGCAATCATCTGGCTGCGGAGTACGTTCAGTCCGGTAAAAAGCCAGCAACGACCGGAAGATTGTTGGTCGGTTATTCCCTTGGATAGTACCTTGTGTGAAAACTCCGTATCAAAATCGGCACGGTTCTCCTGGTTCAATGCCAACGTGTTGATACTTGTTCCGCCTAAGGCGTTGCGGATGGCTTTGTCGGCAGGGGTTGCCTTATAACTTTGTTTGATTTGATTCAGCATTTCACCTGAAATGCCTCCCTGTTGTGCCTGGCTGTCAATGCAGCCGCAAACAGAAGGGCGAATGTGATGTGTTTCTTCATATTACTGTAAAAATATAAAATGATTTATTAGGGTGGGTAAATGTACAAGTTATTTTTGAACCCTGCTAATCTTTCACGTGAAGATATATAATCATCAGATCCTATCATTATTATGACAGGCCCGGCTGTTCTGCTTTTTTCTTTATCTTATATCCCAGTATAGCAATTGTGATACTCATCAAGGGACTGATAATGTTAAAGAAGGCGTAAGGCAGATACACAATGGTGGGAACACTAAGGATAGTAGCCTGTGTCATACCGCATGTATTCCAGGGTATCAATGGCGAAGTGACTGTAACAGAATCTTCCGTCGTGCGGCTCAGCAGTTTGCTTTCATAACCGTTTGCACTATAGATGTCTTTAAACATATTACCCGTCAGGATAATGGATATATATTGATCTGCTGTAGCAAGATTCAGGAACAAGCCCGATGCAACTGTGGATGACACCATTCCTACCCGCTTTTTCGTAAAACGTACAAAGACAGAAGTGATACTGCCGAGCATTCCTCCGGCTGTCATCGCCCCTCCGAAACACATGGCGCAGATAATCAACCAGATGGTATTCATCATACCTGCCATTCCGCGAGTGGATATCAGTTCGTTTATTTCCGCATTACCGGTTTCCAATTGGGTTCCACCATAAAGCATTCCCATTCCTCCTTTGAACAAGGCGGCAATCCCTTCGGCTCCTTGTCCGGCGATTTCGCATAATAGTCCGGGCTGGAAAATCAAGGCAAAGACGGTAGCCAGAGCCGTAGAAACAAATAGAGTGATGATGGAAGGCACTTTACGTGCAATCAGTATCGCTGTGACAACGGGGACAATCATCAACCACCATGAAATATGGAACTTATCACTCAATATACGGGTGTATTCGGCGATATGACCGGTATCAGTAGCTTCATGTGACAATCCGGCTATGGTAAAGATTATCAAAGTGATGACAAGTGATGGAACGGTGGTAATCATCAAGTAACGGATGTGAGTGAACAGCGGTGTATCCGTTACGGAAGATGCCAGAATGGTGGTATCCGAAAGCGGAGAAACTTTATCACCGAAATAGGCTCCGGAGATAATCGCACCTGCAATCCAACCTTCACTGAAACCTTGCGCCTTCCCTATTCCCATCAGTGCGATGCCGATAGTGGCGATGGTAGTCCATGAGCTGCCTGTCATGACAGATACTACCGCACAAATAATGCAAGTGGATACCAGGAAAAAATGAGGATGAATAACCTGTATGCCGTAATATATTAATGTAGGGACTACACCGCTGACCATCCATGCTCCGGACAAAGCTCCGATGATCAGCAAGATAATAAGTGCGGTACTTACCCCGGCTATATTATTGGTGATAGCCAGTTCGAAGTCCTTCCATGGACGATGGAATCCCGCCATACCTGTCAGCACACAAACTGCTGTAGCCACTAACAGACAGACTTGGCTGCCACCGGACAAGGCATCGCTTCCAAATGTACGGATAGTGACAAACAATAATAAAATAAGTACGAATACGGGTAAAAGGGATACTAACGGTGAAGGGATTTTGTTATCTTTCATTCTTTTTTCATTCATTTTTTATTCAAAATGTAAATAGAACTATCAATTTAGTTTTCAGCGTGCAAAGTTCGGAATATTTTTTGAGTTCTAAAAGTCAATCGGCGGTATTTAAAGACTTTTTTTGTATTTGTAGGTAAACCTTTTTGCAAAGGGGACGTTATTAGTTCAAATTATAACCTAAAACTTAACAAATATGAATGAATTAGTTGGTGGCTTAGGCTACGCTGTAAAAAATTGGTGGATGTCCCTGTTGCTGGGCTTGCTCTACATTGCGGTAGCACTATGTTTATTGTTCGCTCCTGTGAGCAGTTATGTGGCACTGAGTGTCATCTTCAGTATCTCGATTCTGGTCAGTGGCATTCTGGAAATCTTTTTTGCTGCCGGAAACAAAAAACAATCAGCAGTTGGGGATGGTATCTTGCCGGAGGTATTATTGATTTACTGATAGGTATTTATCTGGTATTCTATCCGTTGGTCAGCATGGAGCTGATTCCGTTTATTGTCGCTTTTTGGTTGATGTTCAGAGGGTTTACATTGTGTGGCTATTCCACAGATTTGAAACGCTATGGCACGAAGGACTGGGGATGGTATCTGGTGTTTGGCATTCTGGCCATTCTTTGCTCTATGGCTATCATCTGGCAACCCGGACTTGGCGCTGTCACCGTGCTCTACATGCTGTCCATCACTTTCCTTATTATCGGATGTTTCCGTGTCATTTTCTCCTTCGAGTTGAAAAGATTGCATAAAAACAAGTAAAAAAAATCGTTTATTTTGGGCTACGTCGTACGTTATTCGTATTTTTGTTAGCCCAAAATAAACAATGATTTCTAGTAAGAGTCTTAAGTACACTGTGCGTATTCTGCTAGGTACACTGATTGGTGTCTACCTGGGAATAATTGTGCTGCTGAACATACCGTATGTTCAGGGCAAATTATCTGTTTTTGTAACTAAGGAATTAAAAAACATACTGAATACGGAGGTTTCTATAGGACGGATTGATATGGGTTTGCTGAACCGCATCATTGTGGAAGATGTCCTTTTGCATGACCGGAAGAATCAGGAGATGCTGAAAGTAGCCCGCTTGTCGGCAAAATTCGATCTTCTTCCTTTACTGAACGGTAAAGTCACCATCAGCAGTGTCCAGCTTTTTGGATTTACGGTCAATTTGAACCGGGAAACTCCAGAATCTGCCCCTAATTTCCAGTTTGTGTTAGACGCTTTCGCATCCAAAGATACGGTTAAAACAAAATCTAATTTGGATTTACGAATTAATTCCGTGTTGATAAGGCGTGGCAGAGTGACATACGATATATTATCGGAACCGGAAACTCCCGGAAAGTTCAATGCCCATCATCTATCGATAAAAAATCTCGCTGCAACGCTTTCACTGAAAGCATTGCGCAGCGACTCGTTGAATGCTGCCATCCGGCGGGTCAGCTTTGACGAACAATGTGGTTTTTCATTGCAGAAATTTGCCATGAAAGTTACAGCCAACAATAAACGTTTGGATATTAAGGATTTTGGTGTGGAACTTTCAAATACCGCTTTAAAGATAGATAGTCTGACCTTGAAGTATGACAGCCTGCCCGAATTGCCCCAAATGACAGAAAATGTAAGATACGATGGCTCTTTGAAGGCTTCAGTTATACTGAAAGATTTGGCTCCTTTTGTGCCTGCCTTGTCACGTTTTGAAGAACCGTTGGATCTAAATCTTGTTTTCTCCGGTCACGGCAAGCATTTGGACTGCCCCACCCTGCAGCTGGCTAACCACCACGGATTGATGATTGCAGGGGAAGCGGCCCTGAGTAACTGGGATGCAGGCATGGATATGTACATTTACGGCAAACTGGGTAACCTGATCATGACGAAAGAGGGCATAAACGTTCTGATGACGAACCTGACGGGAAAGGTTCCTCCATTTTGCAACGTTTGGACTATATTCGTTTTAACGGGGAAGCGGCGGGCTATCTGCATGATCTCACACTGACAGGCTTGTTCTATACAGGGGCAGGCATGGTGAAAACGGACGTGATGATGAGCATTGATGAACAAAGCATGAGCAGAACCTATTCGGGTAGTGTGGCAAGTGCTGACCTGGATTTGGGAAAATTACTTAATCAGGAAAAGAAATTCGGCAAGGTGGATTTCAATGTGGAACTGAAAGGTTTCAACTATAAGAACCGGTATCCGGAGTCATACATCAAAGGAATCATATCTTCTTTTGAATATAGTCAATATCAATATGAAAATATCATGTTGGATGGCGTATATAAGGATGGAGCTTTAACGGGCGCTTGTCCATGGACGACGCAAACGGTTCTGTCCAGATAGACGGTAATTTCAATGTTGCCAAAACAATCCCTGACTTTAATCTGAAGGCATCCGTAAAGAACCTGCGCCCCCACGACCTCCATTTGTCGGACAAATATGAGAATGCCAGTATATCGCTGGGACTCACGGCCGATTTCACCGGCAAATCCATTGACGACATGAACGGGCGTATTTCATTGGACAGCCTGCAATTAAACGCTCCCGATGAAAGAGGGTGTTTTCTTGACAATCTGACTATTACAGCCGGACAGGTAAGCGGTGAAAAAGAGTTGCGCATAAATTCATCCTTCATGACAGCAGTGATACGCGGTGACTATTCCTACCACACCATTCCGGCCAGCGTGGTAAAGACGGTACAACGCTATATTCCGTCCTTACTGACAATAAAGGATAATATGCCCGAGCCTCATAATAACTTCCAGTTTGATATCTGCTTGGAGAATACCGAAGTGCTATCCAAATTATTTCAGATTCCATTGGAATTATATTTGCCGGCATCTTTAAAAGGATATTTTAACGATGGTGAGGAGAAGTTGCACGTAGAAGGACATTTTCCGGAATTCAGATACAATGGAACACGTTATGATTCAGGCGTTTTATTTTGTGAGAATCCTTCCGACCGGTTCAAATGCTCACTGCGAGGCGGTATGTTAATGAAAAGTGGTGCAATGCTTAACTTCTCAGTGGAAGCCAATGCTAAAAACGATCATTTGGAAACAACAATTAACTGGGGAAACAATACTGATGTGACTTACGGTGGTAAATTTGCCGCCGATACCCGTTTCTTCAAAACGGAAGGCCCCCATCCTATTCTTCAGGCAGATATAAACATACAGCCCACAAAAGTAGTGCTAAATGATACGGTATGGAACATTCATCCTTCGCATATCGCCATAGATTCGGGACGCGTATTCATTAATAATTTCCTGTTTGAACATGAAGACCAATATTTAAGGATAGATGGTAAACTGACCAAGAAAGAAAGTGATTCCTGCTGGGTGGATTTGAGAAATATCAAGCTGGACTATGTACTGGATATCGTGCAGTTTGACGATGTAGAGTTTGGTGGACTTGTAACTGGAAAGGTTCATTTGAAAAGTGTTATGAAGAACCCCGTGATGCGAACCCGTCTAAATGTGCACAATTTCTGTCTGAACCGTTCTTTATTAGGAGAAGCCGATATTACAGGTGTATGGGATAAGGAATTGGGCGGAGTACGACTGGATGCCCAAATAGCGGAAAAAGGAATTTCCTCCACTCATGTGACAGGGTATGTCTCTCCCAAGTTAAAAGGTCTTGACCTGTTGATTCGCAGATAGTACGAATCTGGGATTCTTACAACCTTTTATAGAAGGAATTTTCAGTGAAATAAATGGTCGTGTCAACGGGAATGTCCGTTTATATGGTGATTTCAAGCATTTGGATCTGGAAGGTGAAGTGCGGGCCAAAATGGATGCTAAAATTGATGTGTTGAACACCTATTTCCAAATCCGGGATGACTCCATACATATATCTTCGGGCAGTCTGGATTTCAGGAATGTAAAAGTCTATGACCGTGAGGGACATGACGGACTGGTAAATGGTTATCTGCATCACACAAAGCTGAAAAATCTAATGTACCATTCAATATACGAGGCAACAACCTGTTGATGTACAATACCTACGAAGCCGGGAATATGCCTTTTTACGGAAAAGTATATGGTACAGGAAATGTGGTGCTGGATGGTGGAAATAATGCGATGACAGTGGACGCTTCACTGACTACAGGCAGCAATACCAGCTTCACTTATATAACCGGAGTGACCACGGAAGCAGCGAGCAACCAGTTTATTACTTTTGTAGACAAAACTCCCAAGCGCATTCACGATGATGTGGAAACCGATCTTTACCACCACTCTAATGTGCGTAAGACTAAAGAGGAAGACGGACCTCCTATGGATCTCCGCATCAATATGTTGATAGAAGCAACTCCCAACGCTACCATGAAAATTATCATGGATCCTGTAGCGGGAGATAATATTACAGCAACCGGAAATGGAAATCTGCAAGTGAATTTTTTCAATAAAGGTGATTTCCGTATGTTCGGTAGCTATGTCATAGATCAAGGTATGTATAAACTAAGCATGCAGGAAGTAATACGCAAGGACTTTACCTTGAAATCAGGTGGCACGGTGACTTTCTCAGGTGACCCTTATCAGGCGAATCTTGATTTACAGGCGGTATACACGGTTAATTCTGCTTCTTTAAGTGATTTGGTAGTAGATCCCTCGCGCAACCAAGGTACGGTGAAGGTAAACTGTCTGATGAATCTGACTGGAAATTTATCCAATCCGGATATTAAATTCGATTTGGAACTGCCCACTGTAAGCGAGGAAGACCGGGAATTGGTACGTAGTGCTACCAGTACGGAAGAACAAATGAATACACAGATTATTTATTTGCTGGGAATTGGTAAGTTCTACACCTATGATTATGCCAATAATGACCAATCCTCTAATGCAACCAGTTCTTTAGCCTTCAGTACACTTTCCGGTCAGCTGAACAATATGTTGTCCCAATGGATGGGCAATAAAAACTGGAACATAGGCGCAACCTGAGTACCGGTGAAAAAGGTTGGACAGATGTGGAAGCAGAAGCTATGTTGTCCGGCAGGTTATTGAATAACAGGCTAATGATAAATGGAAACTTCGGCTATAAGGAGAATGTGATGGCAAATAGCAATTTCGTAGGAGACTTTGAAGCGATATGGTTATTGACAAAAAACGGAGATTTCCGTTTGAGAGGATATAATCAGACTAATGACCGCTATTTTACTAAATCTACCCTGACCACTCAAGGAGTAGGTCTCATGTATAAAAAAGATTTCAATACTTGGGACGAACTGTTCCGCTGGTTCTTATGGAAAAGAAGGAAAGGTTCGTTACAAAAACGAAGCGATGACTAATCAACCTATAAAGTTTATTTCATATCTTTGCGAAGTAAATTTAAAAATATGAATATGTCCTATTTACCTGCCGAATGGCATAAACAAAGTTTGATTCAACTAACATGGCCCCATAAAGACACAGACTGGGCATGCATGTTGGAAGAAGTGAATGCCTGTTTTCTTAAGATAGCTTATGAGGTTTTGAAACGTCAGAATTTGTTGATTGTGGCTCCAGACCCCGATTCCATAAGAAATAGTATAGATAATTATGGAGCTGATATCCAAAAACTCATCACATCAAAAATCAACACAAACGATACTTGGGCACGCGATCATGCTTTTATCACCTTGTTGAAAGAAGACGCTACTCCCCTACTACTGGATTTCTGTTTTAATGGTTGGGGAATGAAGTTTGCCGCAAATTATGATAACCAGATTAATAACGAACTATATTTTCACCATCCTGTTCTGAAAGGTGAATATGTTTTCTGCCGGAATTTTATTTTAGAAGGAGGTTCCATAGAAAGTGATGGGAAAGGAAGCCTGCTGACTACAGAGCAATGCTTGCTGGCTAAAAACAGAAATGAAATGAACCGACAGGAAGTGGAGGATTTTCTAAAAGAAACATTCAACTTAAAACAGGTCCTATGGTTGAAACATGGTTATCTGGCAGGTGATGATACAGACAGCCATGTGGACACATTGGCACGTTTCTGTCCGGATGATACCATTGTGTATGTAAAGTGCACCAATGAAAAAGATGAACACTATAAGGAACTGGCAATGATGGAAGAAGAACTAAAAGCGTTCCGTACTTTGAACGGCAGGCCATACCGCCTGCTTCCGCTGCCTATGGCGAGTGCTGTTTATGATGAGGAACATCATCGCTTGCCGGCAACTTATGCCAATTTCCTGATAATGAATGAAGCTGTACTCTATCCTACTTATGCTGATTTTGTAAATGATATGTGCGCTAAAGAAGTATTGGCGGAAGCATTTCCCGGAAGAGAAATAGTAGGTATTGACTGCACTGCTTTGATAAAGCAACATGGCTCGTTGCATTGCGTCACCATGCAATATCCCGAAGGTGTATATTAATAAATATATGTATGAAAAGAACGATTAAAATAGGAATTATCCAACAGACATGCACAAATGATATCCGTCATAATTTGAGCAAACTGCATCGCAATATAGAACAGGTGGCGGCGGCAGGTGCACAGCTGGTTGTATTGCAGGAGTTGCACAACACCTCTTACTTCTGTCAGACAGAAGATACGGATATGTTTGATTTGGCAGAACCGGTTCCCGGTCCTTCTACCGGTTTCTACAGTGAGTTGGCTGCCGGATACGGCATTGTACTGGTTACTTCGTTATTCGAGAAGCGTGCTCCGGGACTGTATCACAATACAGCCGTCGTTTTTGACAAAGATGGCAGTATAGCAGGAAAATACCGCAAAATGCATATTCCCGATGATCCCGCTTATTATGAGAAATTTTATTTTACTCCCGGTGACCTAGGATTTGAACCCATTCAGACGTCACTAGGAAAACTAGGTGTACAAGTCTGCTGGGACCAATGGTATCCCGAAGGTGCACGGCTGATGGCACTGAAAGGTGCTGAAATTCTTATATATCCTACAGCTATAGGTTGGGAAAGCACAGACACTCAAGAAGAGAAAATCCGGCAACTAGATGCATGGGTAACTGTGCAGCGTGGCCATGCCGTGGCAAACGGTCTGCCGGTTATCGCCGTGAACCGCGTAGGACATGAGCCCGATCCTTCCGGTCAGACAAATGGTATCCAATTTTGGGGTAATAGCTTCGTGGCAGGTCCTCAAGGAGAAATACTGGTACAAGCCAGCAATATGGATGAAGAAAATATGGTAGTGGAACTGGATATGACCCGTAGCGAGAATGTTCGTCGCTGGTGGCCTTTTCTCCGTGACCGGCGTATTGATAAGTTTGAAAATCTAACCCGACGCTTTATAGATTAAATACAAACGTTATCGTTATATAAATTCACATATTCGTTAAACAATTCATGGTTAAAGCTGTTTTAGTTATCAGAATATTCAAAAGATATTATTGATTTACTAAACAGCTTAATTATGAAAAAAGTATTATTTTTAGCCGCATTGTTACTCGTTTGCTTCAGCGGAGTAACAAATGCACAAACCAGAAAACAAAGAGAAGACGCTAAACGTGAAGCATGGAAGAAAGAACGTCAGGAAAAGAAAGCCTTGGAAGCTCAGCAGGACTCTGTATCCTACGTCCAGGCAATTAATGCTTTAAAAAACGGTTCTTTTGTATTAGAAGCTGATAACGTTGTATTCCGTAATGGAATAATGCGTTTTGTCTCCTCTAACACGAATTATGTGGAAGTAAACGATGGGCAAGGTATTGTTCAGACCGCCTTTACTAATTTTGTGTATAACTGGAGTCCGAATGGCTTGGGAGGTGTCACGGTTCAGGGAAATGTGAACGGAATAAGCATGCGTCAGGATAAAGACGGTAATGTGTACTATAATTATGGAATTAATGGTATTGCCGTTTCGGCCACCGTTTCCATTGTACTGACTGGCGGAACCAATCAGGCTAGTGTTACTATAAATCCAAATTTCTCGGGCAACACGCTGACAATGAACGGGTATCTGGTTCCTTATAACGAAAGTAGTGTATTCCAAGGAACAACATGGTAATTCATTAAGAAGATATGATAAAAAGGAATGGGCATTTTCATCACCCATTCCTTTTTATTTATTATTACAGCATTGGAAATGTTTCTTGTCTGTTCATAACATTAACCGAGGTTGTGATTCCAATTCCAATAAAAACTTTTTAGCGGACAGTCCGCCTCCATATCCCGTCAGCGAGTGGTCACTACCGATCACACGATGGCAAGGTGCAAAGATTGATATGGAATTTGCACCATTAGCATTGGCTACCGCACGAACTGCTTGGGGCCTCCCGATATGCTTGGCCATTTCACCGTAAGAAATTGTTTTGCCGAACGGTATCTTTAGCAGTTCATTCCATACTGTTTTCTGAAAATCCGTGCCCACAAAAAGAAGCGGCACATTAAATTCTTTGCGTTGTCCTGCAAAATACTCGTTGAGTTGCTCTATTGCTTCTTCGATTATTTCTGACGTACTTATTTCAAATTCGGCACACAATATCCGCTTCAACCGTTGGTTCACACGATCGCAGTGTTTTTCCACCTGCCAGTCACACAGGCAGAGTTTTTCGCCAAACGAACCGAGCAGCAACACTCCGCAGGGTGATTTATAACGCTTTATCTTGATCGTATTTTTCTCTTTCATACGCTTGATTTTTATATGCTTCCTTCATTTGTTTGTAATCTGTTTCAGCTTATCGGACTACTTTAAATCAAAAAGATAAAGCGTAACGAATTAGCTGAAACAGTATTCGCTACGCTATGTTCGGATCCCCCGTTATCGGTCTTTTATACAAGACTCTATAAAAGCAGACAAAACTTACTTTTCCTCTTTTATATCAACGACCAGATTCAACTCATCCAATTGTGATTGATCCAAAGCAGCGGGAGCATCCAACATCACATCGCGCCCACTATTGTTTTTAGGGAATGCTATGCAGTCACGAATACTATCAAGTCCTGCAAACAAAGAAACCCAGCGATCAAGGCCATATGCCAAACCACCATGAGGAGGTGCTCCGTATTTGAATGCATTCATCAGGAAGCCGAATTGTTCCTGTGCTCTTTCCGGAGTAAAACCCAAAATCTCAAACATCTTGGCCTGTAATTGTGAATCATGGATACGAATTGAACCGCCTCCTACTTCCACACCATTTACTACCATATCGTAAGCATCGGCACGAACAGCAGCCGGATCTGTATCCAACAAAGGAATATCTTCTTCTTTCGGATGAGTGAACGGATGGTGCATGGCCATCAGACGGCCTTCTTCTTCACTCCACTCAAACATCGGGAAATCAACTACCCACAGACAAGCAAATTCATTCTTGTCACGTAGTCCCAGCTGACGTCCCACTTCCAGACGAAGTTCGCATAACTGCTTGCGAGTCTTCATGGCATCAGGACCGCTCAGAATCAGGATCAAGTCACCCGGCTTGGCACCGAACGCTTCCTTCATCTGCTGAAGGACTTCCTGTGAATAGAATTTGTCTACACTGGATTTTACATTGCCATCAGCTTCCACACGGGCGTAAACCATACCTTTCGCACCGATCTGAGGTCTCTTGACAAATTCGGTTAATTGGTCTAACTGTTTACGGGTATAACTTGCAGCCCCTTCCGCACAGATACCACCAATATATGCTGCATCATCAAAAACAGAGAAACCATGACCTTTCATGATATCCATCAACTCCACAAACTTCATGCCGAAACGCAAATCTGGTTTGTCACTACCATAATATTTCATGGCATCTGCCATGTCATACGCAGAAACGGTTCGCTCAGTTCGACTCCACGTAACTCCTTGAACAAATGTTTTGCCATTCCTTCGAAAGTGGAAATAATATCTTCTTGTTCAACAAAGCTCATCTCACAGTCTATCTGAGTAAACTCAGGCTGACGATCTGCACGAAGATCTTCATCACGGAAACACTTTACAATCTGGAAGTAACGATCAAAGCCGGAAACCATCAGCAATTGCTTCAGTGTTTGCGGAGACTGCGGTAGTGCATAAAACTGTCCCGGTTCATACGTGAAGGAACAACAAAATCACGAGCTCCTTCAGGAGTAGAACCTACCAACATAGGAGTTTCCACTTCCAGAAACCCTTTGCTGTCCAAATATCGACGCACCTCCATTGTCATTCTATGACGGAGTTCCAAATTTTACGCACACAATTACGGCGTAAATCCAAATAACGGAATTTCATACGGATATCATCACCTCCGTCACTATTATCTTCTATCGTGAAAGGAGGAGTTACCGCTGAATTAAGTACATTCAATTCCGATACGATGATTTCAATTTCACCTGTGGGAATATTCATATTCTTATTTGAACGTTCGTTCACTTCACCGGTTATTTGAATAACAAATTCACGCCCCAAGTGATTGGCACGTTCACAAAGTTCGGCATTCACCGCTTCGTTGAATACCAATTGGGTAATACCGTAACGGTCACGAAGATCGACAAACGTCATCCCTCCCATTTTACGTGCACGCTGTACCCAACCTGCCAACGTTACACTTTTGCCTGCATCGGAAAGTCTGAGCTCTCCGCAAGTATGACTTCTGAACATATATTCTTTAATATTTAATCAAATGTTTGGCAAAGGTACGATATGTTTTTCATTGTACAAAACCGCTACAAGAAAAAAAGTCCCGTAGCTGCATACCAACGGAACTTTTTTAATCCATACGGATGTATGGATCTCAACTCTTAAACATTTCAATGACATCTCTTAATTCTCCCGGGAATAGTTTGCCTGTTTTTTCCCACAATACCTTGTCCTTACGTTGGAGGACAAAGCTGGGGGCTATTTCTATTTCATAAGTATCGGCTACCTTCCGATTGACTTCTATATTGACTCTCACAATGTTAACCCGCTTTTTAAATTCATGTACCAACGGTTCAATCCATTCATAATGAGGAGACCAATCTGCATAGAACACCAGCAGCAACAATGAATCCGATCGTTTCGCCTCTTCAATTTGTTCAGTTATACCCATCACTGTATCCAACTTTAAATTACCCTCTACTCCCCAAACTGTTCACATCTGGATTCAACTCTTTTACCGCTGCTTTCACCTGTTTCTTGGTAGGCTTACCAGTATTGGACACTTGTTCAACAGGAAACCGCTGACCACTATTCGTCAGCTCATTCTTTTGTTCCATCTTTTTCTTTTTTTCTTTATCCATATCTTCTCATTTTTAAGGTTTATGCTAATAATGCAACAAAATAGATATAAAGATGGTTCACATAAAAAGTGAAAAAGGATGCCTGAGAATTATTCAGACATCCCTTTACTACTACATTTAAAACTACGTGAAATTGAGATTATTGTACTTTACGTTCGCAATAACGTTTGCATTGTGCACAAATATCATACCCCAGCATAGCTCCAAGAATAAAATCCTGCTCGGGTGACAGTTTGTTCAGTGGCTGAGTCACTAGGAAACGAATGGCATTAATGCATTCTTTTCTACCGAAAAATAGGTTTATCTTATCATTCCCCACAGGCTGGATTATGTAATTAATCTTTTGATTGGTCAGCCGTTTTACAGCAAAATCTTCATACTTCCTATTGGTAGTATAGAGTACCATCTGACGTACTCCTTTTTTAAATTCATAAATATGATTCAGAAATACTTTCAATTCTACCGGGTTAATGTCTGAAGCTATCATAAGGCAATTGTCAAAATTACAAGTTCTTCTTTATTTCTTCAATCCAATTGTTTATACGTTCTTCGGTCTTGCCACTTTCGTTCACGTCATCAAGAGCCAAACCTACAAATTTTCCATCGATTACCGCTATCGAAGATGAATACGAATACTCATCGGCAGGAACTGCTCCTACAAAAGTGCAACCGGAATTCTTTAACTGGTCATATATAACTCCCATACCGTCACAAAATGTATCACAATAGGACTCTGAATCTCCACAACCAAAGAGAGCAACGATTTTACCATTCAGATCTGCAGTCTTCACCGTTTTAATAGCATCATACCAATCGTCTTGCAATTCACCGTCCCCCCAAGTAGAAGTCCCTAATAATAAGATATCATAACCTCCCACTTTTTCTGTGGTAATTTTGCTTGCATCAATTACATCAACTGATGCCACACCTAATTTTTCAGCTATTGTCTGTGCGATGCTTTCACAAGTTCCAGTAGAGGAACCATAAATTATACCCATTTTTTTCATACAGCAAATCATTTAATTTGTTTGCTGCAAAGTAAAAGGTTTGAAAGAGATTCTGAAATACCTAGAAATAGTGATTTTAATAAAGTTCAAGAGACAGACAGTGTATAGAACTGATCTGCTTCTTGATATGTTTTTAGAACTGGTATGCAGTTCCGAAATTAATAATTCCTTGGTCAAAATCATCAATCAATTGGTATCCGAATTCAACATTCATAGTCCAGTTACGTCCCAAAGCGAGTTCCTCCCCGACTCCGAGACTAACCCCGATACGGAATTCACTATGGTTACCCCCATATTAACATGAACATGTTCTCCATCCCAGTCAACATCCAGATCATGCATATCAAACATCCAATTGGACATGGTCAGACCGAACAGCGGATAAAGTTTAACACTTTGAGCTACCCAACGTTTCTATCTTCCGTTTTTCAAGAACTTTGGCTATCAATACACTATCTGCTTAATGATAAAACGACCGATTAAATATATCAGAATAGCGACAAATATATCCTTACCTACATCCATCCCAAAATCTACCATTTTTTCCAGTACCTGCTCAATTTCACTACCTGAGGCTGCATTCAATAATAACAAATTTATATTCCTGTTCGTTTAACAAATAAAAATTAATCAGCTTGTCACTGCCATATTGTAAATGTGCCAGCCCATCTTGATAGTATAGTTTTGCAATGTTTCAATAAATAAATCATCCGATATGTTTTTACATTTCCCAATAGTAGGAAATGTAAAGTTGCAAAGATATCATATATAATTGATAAAACTAAACTTGTCACTTAAAAGAGGGACCTAAGGCCTGTATTAAATATACGATTCCAAGACAATATAAATATACAATATTTAATTTTAATCATTCAGTAAAATTGTCGAAACATTGATGAAAGACCTTATACCAAGTGAAAAAAGGTACGGCATGAGATAAAACTAATCAAAAATATTCAGTAAGCAACGTAAAATCAGCCAACAAACTCACACTTAAAGTTCCATATTAGTTTACTTTTTTTGTTTTTAGGCGTTTTTTCGTAAATAAAATTTAAAAGCAAGAAAGAGAGAAATATCCTAACAAGAATATAGCTAAAGTACAAAACTTTCAGAGATTCACTCTACCTTTTTGGGGGGACAGAATTCGACATTTTTGAAGAAATATCGCAAGAATTCTAATGAGAGTAAACTTGGAAAATTTTATTCCGTTGACGAAGTAACTCACTTCCATTAAAAACATTACTTACATGCTGTACCACAGAAAGACAACCGATATATCATAATATCTTCTGATTTTTCTTCTAAATTTTACTTCATATCTTTCATACGGTTAATTCACTATATAATAACGAGATAGTAAACTGCTATAAGGGAAAACAATATTTTCCAAGTAAACATTTACAATATTTTTTTAAGATATTTGTAGACTCTGATAAAATCAATACCTTTGCATTTTCAATTTATGCATAAACAATGTCGAAATGCAAATTGAAATATTGCAGATAACAAAAAAATGACAAAGAAATATGAGACTTATAAAAGTGACAGGTGGGTTGGGAAATCAAATGTTTATTTATGCTTTTTATTTGCGGATGAAAAAGTACTATCCAAAGGTGCGCATAGACCTTTCGGACATGATGCATTATAAAGTGCACTACGGATATGAAATGCATCGTGTATTCAAGCTGCCCCATACAGAATTTTGTATAAACCGGCCTCTGAAAAAAATTATCGAATTTCTTTTCTTCAAAAAAATATATGAACGGAAACAAGCCCCCAATAGTTTAAGGGCTTTTGAAAAGAAATACTTTTGGCCTTTACTTTATTTTAAAGGGTTTTATCAGTCGGAACGTTTCTTTGCAGATATAAAGGATGAGGTCAGGGAAGCTTTCACTTTTGACAGAAGCAAAGCCAACAGTAGAAGTCTTGATATGCTTGACATTTTGGATAAGGATGAAAACGCAGTTTCTCTACACATTCGTCGTGGAGATTATTTGCAACCCAAACATTGGGCTACTACTGGAAGTGTATGCCAGTTACCTTACTATCAAAACGCAATAGCGGAAATGAGCAAAAGGGTTACCTCTCCGTCCTACTATATTTTTTCGGATGACATTGTTTGGGTAAGAGAAAATCTTCCATTGCAAAATGCGGTATATATTGATTGGAATACAGGTGAAGACAGTTGGCAGGATATGATGCTTATGAGTCATTGCAAGCATCACATCATCTGCAACAGTACATTCAGCTGGTGGGGAGCATGGTTAAATCCTAGTATAGACAAAACGGTAATTGTGCCTAGCCGTTGGTTTCAGCATTCCGAAACCCCGGATATCTATCCTACGGGATGGATAAAAGTGCCAGTGGATTAATATATAGAGCTCATAAGTACGCGTTATCTGAAAAACGGATTTTATTCGGTCAAGAGTATTAAAACCGTGAATTCCAATCAAAACATCGCTTTGCTTCAGAATACAAAAATACAGTAATGTATGCAAAAAATTGAAAGCAGACGGATTGAGTTGTGTATTCACAACAGTATGACGGTTACAGGAGTAGTTCTGAGATCCAACTAATCCCAAATGTTGGGTATATATTGGGAACTAATAACAAGCAAGACACAAAGAAGTCAAAATTATTATTTATAGCTTATTTATTTTCCGAGTTGTTAATCAATGAAATGAAGTCCTCTTTGGAAGCAAGAGGAAGTATAGATTCGATTTTGCCACACAAATAAATGATAATTAAAAGTCGTTTTTTTATTGATCAAATGGAACGGTTGAACTGGAAGCAGTATAAAAATCAGTAGCCCCAACAGCTTCCATAAAACGGAGCACCTGCAAGATGTAGGAAGTGTAGTGGAGCAGTGTTTTTCTGTGGTACAAAGCACGCTTTTGTACGAGTTATACATCCACATGTACAAAATTATAGATACGTAGTGAGCCTAAAGGATACTTGCATCCCCAAATCCTTTGTACTCATCAGATGGGCAATTTTGACATCTTTTGGAAGTTCCTTCTCTATAATTTCGAGATAATCGTTTATTTCACCCACTACTTCATTGGCATTGGAACCTGCCGTTTGAAATATCATGCAAGTGGCTGCCGGATGCCCGTCTATCTGTCCGTTGATAACATAGTTTTGTGCACCCAGCTTAATGGTTGCCACATCTTTTAACCGGAGAACTTCTCCGTTGGGTAACGACCGGATAACCATGTTTCCAAACTCTTCGGGTTTTTCAAGCCGCCCTTTGTATTTCATTGTGTATTGGTGTACGTTTTTGGAATTTTCCTCCAACGAGCCGGTTGCGACCTCCAAACTCTGTTCTCCCAATAAAAAGGACTCCAATAACCGGAAAATCCCCGCCACCAATAAGGTGAAGCGGTGTATCCCACAAAATGGTAGGTACTGGTGTAATCCCAAGTCGGCCTTCTCCTTGCTTGCTGCACGACTGTAACCCCGTTCCTGCATGTTATGGTGACAGGTGTTCAAGATTTGTCAAGATATTGTAATATTTTATCTTGTCCGATAAACAGAATACTGTCTGCCAGATAATATGACCGGAACTGACTGAAATCCGTTTCCGGATCATAATCAGTCATTACGCGGTAGTCGGCATCCAGTTTATTCACTTCTTCATCTTTTTGGCAGGAGTATAGGGTTCCTGCCAGGAGCATGAATACCCCTATGTACAATTTAGCTGTCATACTTTTCTTGGTTAGTTTGTTTAATGATCAGAAAGTTGTTCCTTTAAATACGGAACTTTCCTTGAACGGAACCAGTTGCCCGTCCAATGTAACATTGAGAGAATTGAAATTGGGGATAATCGTTGCTGTGGCACGGTTGTCCGAAGGACTGAGTGTCACTGTAACTTGTGCCGATATACCATTTCCGGTGACATTCATGGAAAGGCGGGTGATGCCTTTCTTGTCTGTTTCCATTTTCAATCCGGTCGGAGTGCCTTCCACTGTGATACCACCCACGCCGTTGGGACCGCCGCCTGATTGGAACGGTGAGATTTGCACGGTCGCTCTCCCGTCATGCAAGGCAATGAAGTTGGTGGTAGAATTTACATATCCATGTTCACCATGCTTTAGTGTCAGTTCGTCACTTTCCAGTACAAACTCTTTCCTTTGCAAAGCATTTTCGGCCTTTATATGGACAATCGAATCCATCAAGTGTCGTTCCTGTCTGGCTATTAAACGTGCATTCTCAATGAAATCTTTCCATTGTTGCAATTCACTTTTCTTTCCTTTCTGGGCATTGGCTGTATCGCTCCTGTTATAAAAAGAAGGAGCAAGATTTTTTTTAAACATTTTGCTACCATATATCATCAAATATTAAATTGTTTACGGTAGCAAAGTCGTCATTTCGGACAATTAGCTCTTGTCTGTAAATGTCAAAGCCATTTGCCTTTAGAAGTCTATGACCATAGAATATTTCAGGGTCACTGATTCCTGAACTCTTTTGGGGTCATTCCCACATACTGGTGGAATACGCGGGAGAAGAATGAAGGGTTCGGGTAATTCAATTTTTCCGATATTTCGGTAATACTGATGGTCGTTGAACGTAATAACAGCTTGGCTTCACGCATAATAAACTCAATTACCCAAAAATGAAAAGTCTGTCCAGTGGATTTCTTCAGTACACGCATCAGATACTTATCCGATATATATAATTTATCGGCGTAAAATGAAACAGACCGTTCTTTCTTGTAATGCTGATGGAGTAGAAAGAAGAAATGATCTGTCAATTCGTCTTGTCGTGTATTTGATACCGACACATTTTTACCGGAATATAACCTGCTGATTTCAAGAATAAAGGAAAACAGCAATCCTTTGGTAATGGCAATGTACTCATTGCTTTCCTGATAACGTTCAGCTATCAGGTCATAGTATTTCTTCACCAGTTGCCTCTCTTTATCTTTTAACTGTAAGCAAGGATTTTTTCCTACATATTCTGAAATATCTGCCTTTAGTAATAAAGGAAAATCCGAGAGGAATTCAAACTCGAACCAAAGATATTCAAGTAGCAAATCTTCTGTATGAGATATTTGTCTGACCAGATGGTTTGGATACAGATATATCAATGTCCCGGTATATATTAAATGGTTCTTCCCGTCAATTTCAATCATGGCTCCACCTTGTAAGACTATAGCGAGAAAAATCTTATTTGAGGGAGTACGTTCCGCTTCCTTTTCCGGAAATAATACGGATAAATGTCCGGTGGAAGGACATATTCCAAACTTGTTTGTCATATCTTTATTAATTGGCATCGAATATAATACAAGTAAGTTCATACAAATATAAAAGGATTTTACGGATTATTGTTTATCTGCTTGCAAATATCACGAAATGGACAATAACAAATTTGTCTCTCAGCTTCAAAGCCGTTTACAGGAGAAAGTCAGACTAAAATAGATTTCTCTAATCAACATTTGGTTACTATCCGGACAATCCAGACATGGAAATGGACAAAAGGATGTGACAGAATGTTATGAACTTTGCAGCAGAAAATAAAAGTATAAATAAATTATGATGAAAGAAACTTTAAACTCAAAACTGTATATCCTGGTTGTTATCGGGATTGTTTCAGCTTTTGGTCCGTTTGTGACCGACTTTTACCTGCCAGCCCTTCCGGTGCTGGCAGGATATTTTGATACTACGGCATCGCTCATACAGCTTAGCCTGACTTTTAGTATGGTTGGACTGGCCGTCGGGCAGTTGGTTATCGGGCCGTTGAGTGACAAGTATGGACGTAAAAAAACATTAATGGCCTCCCTTGTCCTGTTTTGTATATCCACAATAGGTTGTTTATACGCTTCGGATATATATGTATTTATCTTCTTCCGATTGCTACAAGGATTGTCCGGAGCCGGTGGAGTAGTTATTTCCAAATCCATCGCCACGGATCTCTACGAAGGGAGAGAGCTTACTCGCTTTTTTTCTATGCTTAGCTCCGTGCAAGGCATTGCCCCGGTTTGTGCCCCCGTATTGGGGGGTGTTTTATTGGAAGTGACTGACTGGAAAGGTATTTTCTGGATATTGGTATTGATAGGCATATTATTGATTATGGCATTGGCCTTTTTTAAAGAGTCCTTGAATAACGAGCAACAACATTGCGGTGTGTTTGCCACATTTCGGAATTATATACCTGTGTTTCAAAATGCTCAGTTTATGCGCTATGTATTGGTACAGGCGTTCGCTATGGGGGTAATGTTTACATATATTGCTGCTTCTCCCTTTATCTTTCAGGAGCATTTTAACATGTCCCCGCTGGCGTACAGCCTGTGTTTCGGTGCCAATGCGATAGCCATAATGCTGGGCAGTCTGACGGTTTCATTATTCCATGACGCAACCGATGCATTGCGTGTAGGTTCTATAGGATTCGGGATAATGAGTTTGTTTGTAGCCGCAGCTTTATTTTTCTCCACTTCCGTGTGGCCGGTGGAAGTATCGCTGTTTGTTTTTATGCTCTTCCTGGGAGTAATATTGCCCAGTTCTACAACACTTGCCCTTGATTTGGAGAGAAAGAACTCCGGAAACGCCTCTGCATTGCTTGGATTTTTGATGTTCCTGTTCGGTGGAGTGCTTTCTCCCTTGACCGGATTGGGAAATATGCTCTATACAACCGGAATTATCATCGTTGCTTGTTGCATCGGTACATGGTTTTGCAATCATATTGCAACCTCGCATATCGCTTTAAAGGTAACCAAACAATAAAGGAGATTCACAAATGAAAAATAAAATGATTCCAGACTATCCTATTATGTATAAGATGAATTTCACCAACGGGCGGCTTATGAAATTCCAATTTGATGATTTTTTATTCTTATATGTCTATTCGGGAGAAGGAACAATGTGTGTGTCAGGGATTAATCACCCGCTGAGCAAAGGATGCGGCTGGATATTGGCCCGTAACGAACATATTTCATTTCACACGGAGAGTTTCATGCAAGTAGTACATATCCGCATATCGGAAGAGGCTGTAACAGAATATCTGTTACGTGCTACGTCTCCGGCTATGACAGATGCAGAAAATGAAGATATAAATGTAATGACAGTAACCAATCATGTACTCCTTCAGGGTCTGATATCAGGCATTGAAGCTGGTGTTGATAATAATTTCCGGGCTAACCAACCATTGACTTATCTCAAGATACAGGAGTGCATAAATGTCCTGACCTATCTCCGTCCGGGATTACATAATTGGTTTTCTCGTATGAACAGCTTGCAGAGAATTAATTTGAAAGATTTCATGGAGTGTCACTATCAGGATAACCTGCCATTGGAACAACTGGCGCAGGCTTCTGGACGTAGCTTATCTACATTCCGCAGAGACTTCTTAAAAGTGTTTGGTACGACACTCGGAAAATGGTTGTTGACAAAGCGACTGGAAGAAGCTATGTACTCATTAAAGAAAAGAAAATCAAGCCGTCAGAATTTCTATTGGATTTAGGATTTGAAAGTTTCTCACATTTCTCCCATAGTTTTAAGGCGTATTTTGGCATACAACCCTCCATTCTGTTAAAAGAAAGTATTGTGAAATAGAAATGAAATTTAAATAAAATATAAGTATATGGTATTGACCGCATTGCCCTTTTCTCTTAAGTATTGTTCAAAATTACGAAAGAATGTATAGGTAAGATCCTTGAAGTCCAGCCCGGAGCAAAAATCATGCAGGACCGCCAGTGTCGAGTGCAGGTTGTCCTTGGTGGACTGCTTCTTGTCCGAATTGTCAATGGCTGATTTGGCGAAAATGGAGAAGCTGACATTCACGGCACTTTTCTTTTTGACGGCATCTTTCAGTAAAGAGAGTGTGGCAGGTATTCCGCGTTTCCAATACCCCAACTCTATGCCTTGCAGATACAGGATGTATTCATAGAGCATTGCGTTCAACTCATTTGACTGGGGATGGTTAATGACTTGTGCCCCTTCACGGCTCCAGCACTCTGGTTTGAGGTACACGTTTGTCTTCAGGTAGATTTTTCTTTGGTTTAAATAGGCTTCAACCTGTACAAGGGTCGTGCCTTGCCTGTTTAGTGTGTTCTGGCGGTTATATACAAGACGGTATCTGATTTTATCCATTTTTCTGCAAAGGTGCTATTTAATGCACAAACGACAAAAAAATGGAGTGCAAATTACCGACTTTCTATAAGAACATTACATGATCAAACAATGTTGTGTGAAGAATAGTATATGGTTGTTACAGTATAAAGGACGCAAAGAATATCCGCGTCCTTTATATATTTAAATTAAATAGAAATCTCAATTCCGATCCCAAGTACCGTCAGACTTGATTTTTTCAACATTGGAAACAAGGGAATTGTAATTGGTTTCCATGGTTGGAATAACCGCAGTCCATGCATTTTTATCGGCAGGACCGTAGTTTCCTCCGGTTGTGGTGTTCTTCTCGGCAAAATAAGTGGCCCAGCTTCCGCCTTCTGCCCAGGTTTTGCGGACCATCGGGTCTCCCCAGCGTTTTAGGTCGAACCAGCTGTGGCCTTCGTTGCAGAGATCAAATTTACGGTATGCTTTAAGCTCCTCCCAAAGACTGTCACCACTTTTTGTGCAGGTATAATCCGCATTATAAGGCTTGACGGTCTGCTCAAGAAGTGCGCGTACGGCCTGTTCGTTACCTAAACGGTACTGTGCCTCCGCCTCGTTATACATCATTTCAGCGGCACGGAAAATAGGAATACATCCGTCTCCTGTCCCGGATTTTACAATGAACTTGGTGGAGAGATAATAGAAGATTGTCGTGGTGCTGTATATGCGTCCGGCGAACTCCTTCTTCACACGGTTGTAGAAATCACCTTTGGTCACCTTACCCGAGCCGCTGACTTTGGAAACATCGCCCACTTCTTCCGGAGTCGGAATGGCATAAATGGCGAGCCGCTTGTCTGCGGGATCAATCGGATCTACTATCTGTTTGCTTATACATGGTGGATAAGTGCGGGATGCAGAACCGAGACAGCTGGCGCTCATATAGTTATAGAATGAATAGTAATGAACAGGCTGTGTGTCATCCTCGAACACCTCCCATATCCATTCTTGATTGGCTGTGTTGAATCCTGCCTTATACTCATCGGGAGTCATGATGGAGTAGTTCCTGCGAGCTTCCTGTGAATGGGTGATGACCGTCTGCCAGTCATTACGTATAAGAGCTGCCCGTGAATAGACGGCATGGGCCACATCAAGGTTCGCCATCCACCTCTTGTCCACATCGACAGGCCGATCGTATCCGCATGATGTGAAAAGGCTGATGGCCTCATCAAGGTCATGGTAGATCAGTTCGAATGTCTCCGCCATAGTGGAGCATGGCATTTCGTCATTGTTTACTGTGGTACGCAGTACAAGACCGCGCTGCAAGCCGTCTGCATCTGTCCATCTTCGACTGTACAGCTGTGAGAGCATGGTGTAGGAGTAGGCACGGTAGACCAGCGCCTGTGCCTTTATATAGTCCCATTTACGTTGCTCCGCCACGTTGGCAAGCCCCGTCTTGCAGTTGTCTAGAATCTGGTTAGCATTTCTGATGAGTTTGTAATAGTAGTACCATGTTACATGGATGTTGCTGTTCGTACTGCTGGTAAAATAGTTGCCTTTCGCGAGATTCTGCCAGCCGGTGTAGCTGCCTTTCTGTATCACATCTCCAGGATATTCGCCCTGATACGCATAAACGGTACCTTCTCCGTTGTACCCCTGTGTGTCCAGGTACTGTGTGCTCATGATCCGACCCAGTCCGTTCACGGCGTATTGTGCGGCATCGGCATTCTCAAAAATCACCTCGTCTGAAACGCTTGATTCCGGACTGAGTTCAAGATACGAATCTGAACAGGCTGCTGTACAGAAAAGCAGAATTGCCATTGAAACTATATTATATATCTTTTTCATCTTTCCAAATGTTAAATGGTTGCATTAATACCGAATGTGAAGACACGGGCCGGAACCAGATAATTGCTCTGGCCGCCACCTATTCCCATCATGGGGTTCATACCTTTACGGGCCGACCAGAGGTGTATGTTCTCGGCCGAGAATAAGAAACGGACAGTGGAAAGGTTGACCTTTGCTGTCCATCTTTTCGGAAGAGTGTAACTTATATTTAGATTCTTAAAGCAAAGATAGTTACGGCTGACCAACCAGCGGTCACTTCCAGCATTATTGTCGGTACTGGTCAGATTATTGATCTCGGGATTGGTGTTGGGATTGATACGTCCATTGCCGTCCACAGCCTTGTTTGCCGCATAATATCCGGCATAGTTCGCCTCTGATGTAGTCTGGCCTGCTGCAATAGCAGCATTGTAGGCGTCATCATAGGCATTCTTGTAAGTGGTTATCATGGCATTGGACCTGTCGTTGATCCGCCAGGCGTTGTTGTACAGGTCCACATGGTAATTTCCGGCACTTTGTCCGGGTGTCATCAGGCTGGAATAAGGGCTGTCGTATATCTTTCCACCAAGCGAATAGGTGAACATTGCAGATATGTTGATGTTCTTCCAGCGTATGTTTGCCGAGAAGGAACCGTATGTGGTAGGAAGCGCGCTGCCTGCCCATTTCTTTTGGGCATAGGTGGTCTTGAGCACATAATATTTCCCGTTGATCAGCCTGTAGTTCTCGGGAGCAAGCTCGGTGGCTCCCTGGACGGGATTGCCGTTGGCGTCCCACATCAGTTCTCCTTCATCGTTGAGTTTCTGCTTGCCACCAAGCTGTGACCCGTCAGGAAGTACAATATAATAATCATTAAGATTTGCCTCGTAAAGCGACTGTCCATCCATCTCGTCCACTCCTGCCCAATGGTATGTATAGTAGTCATATCGTGACTTGCCTTCGGAGATGAGATAGCTGCCGGAAGTTATGCCGACAGGCAGGTCCTCCCTTTGTCCAAGCTTTCCTGATGGATCAATGGGATATACGGTTTTCTTTTTATTCTGTTCGGGAAGTTTGACGATCTTGTTCTTGGTGGTGGTAAGGTTTGCGGATACGCTGACAGTCCAATCCTTGCTCTTCACGATATCGAAATCAGCGGAGATCTCCCAGCCGCGGTTGGAGATTGTACCTATGTTCCTGTCTGTGGTTGATGTGGAGGAACCTGTGCTGGTACCTCCTGCTGAACTGGGGGCATATACGCTGAAAATAAGGTCCTTATTCCTTTTGTCAAAATATTCAACGGAGAGATTCAGTCGGTTGAACAGACGTCCTTCAACAGCTGCGCCCCATGATTCTCCGGTTTCCCAATGCAGGTCTCTTGCCGGATTCTGACTTACAACGTATGCCGGCTTGGAATTCTGGTCCATGATCCGTAAAGGCCATAATATGCGTAGTAACCGGAGCCGGAATCATTACCTACCTGTCCCCAGCTTGCCCGCAACTTGCCCTGATTGAGCCATCTATATTTTTTCATAAACTCCTCGTTGCTGAAGACCCAGTTGGCACCCAGCGAACCGAAGTTTCCCCACCGTGATTCCTTTGCGAAACGGCTGGAACCGTCACGGCGGAATGAGGCTTCGATATTGTACCGGTTGTCATATCCATACTGTACGCGCGCCAGATAGGATTCAGTGCGGTAGCGGGTTTTGTATCCCGAGATACTTGCCATTTCAGAGAAGTTGGAAAGCGCATACCTGTTTGGAAAAGCCTCGTTGGTCTTGCTTGTATAGGTATAGTCATAACGATAGCTGTAGTTCTCGTGCCCAAGAAGGACTTCGATGTTATGTCTGTCATTATAGGTCATGTTCCAGCGCAGCTGCTCCTGTAGAGTCCAGTTCTTGTAGGTATAGAGGGTTTTGGCAAGAGCCCCGTTGCGACCCGAGATGGAACCGTCCTCGGAAACAGTACCACGTGCATCACCGATGACCGCATTCTCGTATTTGTAATAATCGCTGTTACGTGTGTTCACATTTGCTTTAAGGGTTGCGGTAAAGCCGTAGGGCAGCACGAGATCAAGATAACCTATCCCGTTGAGTGTATTGCGTATTGTCCGACTATCATTCAATTCCGACTCCCATATCACGTGGCGGTCACGGTTCTGATTGCGGGTTATGACCTCCTGAGGGTTTCCGTTCTGGTCGTAGATGATATAGCTTCCGCCGTCCCATTGCGGGTTTCCGGCACCGTCAAGCACATAATCCCCCTTATTCACCTGTATGGGGGTTCCGGCATTGTCATATACCGTTCCAGTTTCCGTATAGTGCGAGTGTACCGGGTAAATGGGAGCCATATAGCGGCAGAAATAGAAAGGATTGCTGTATGATGACGAGCCGTCCCCGACACCGTTTGACGTGTTCTGGAACTTCTGATGTGAGGCGTTGATGCTCATGCCGGCCCGTAACCATTTCACAGGTTTGATGTTGACAGCCATGCGTCCTGTCAGACGGTCAAACCCGGAATCTTTCATATATCCGTTCTCATCAAGATAGGAGAGTGAGAAGTAATAGTCGCTCTTGCTTGTAGCACCCGATCCCGAGAACTGGTATTCCGAACGATATCCTTTGCGTGTGGCCTGGTCAAACCAGTCCAAATCGCCGGCATACCCGTCAATGATAGAGGCGTCGGCAGCCATTTTCCCATCGAGGGTGAAAAGCTGGTCGTCTGGTTTGTTGAAGATGTTGACATAAAGTCTGTCGGGAATAAGTGTGCTGTTCACGGCATTTAAAATTGCCTGTTTGTCCGTACGGTCACCTCCGCCGTGTACGAATGCGTTGGCTGCGTTCTGGTATTCAACCTCCATGAACTGGAAGGGATTGGTACGCTCATATTCCGGCAGGGCACGTTCGTACCAGCCTGGTTGGTCTTGAAATTGAACTGGATACGTTCACTCTTTGACTTTTTGGTTGTGATCAGAATCACTCCGTTTGAAGCCCGGTTGCCATAGAGTGCGGCCGAAGCGGCATCCTTCAGAATGGACATTGTTTCAATATCCTCCATATTAAGGTCAGAGATGTTTCCTCCGTACGGAACGCCGTCTATCACATAGAGGGGAGAGGTACTACCATTTACTGTGCCGATACCTCGGATAAGCACTGTGGGGTCACTTCCAGGCGAGCCGTAGTTGCCTGTGACCGTAATACCCGGTGTGGAGCCTTCAAGGGCTGAAGTGACGGATGTCACAGGACGTTTCAGGAGTTCCTCATTTCTGACCTGGGTGATGGCACCGGTAATCGAAGACTTTTTTTTGCGTGCCGTAAGCGACAACAACAACTTCGTCAAGTGCCTGGCTCTCTGCCGTAAGCTCGATTGTCATTTCTCCGGGAGTGATAGCAACTTCGCGAGTTGTCATACCGACAAAAGAAACAGTGATTGTTTTGACATTGTCGGGGATTTCCAAGGAAAAATGACCTTCAATGTCAGTGATTGTCCCCTGTTTTGTACTTTTGACAAAAATGGACGCTCCCACGATGGGTTCCTTGTCAGACGAGTCTATAACCCGCCCCTTTACAATTTTTGCCATTACCGTTCCTGTCATAAGGAACAGGCATGCCAACAAGAACAACAAATGTTTTTTCATGGTCGTTTAATTTTTGAATATTTAAAACGGTTTGTTTTTGCTTCTCAAAGCTAATCAAATTTATATAATAAAAAAACATTTTGCTTAAAAAAATTAATTTGGGATAAAAATAATGTTCTGGAATGCTAATCCTTGGGTTGGAGCTATAGTTTTATAGACTAGATTGATTGTTAATGGATATTTTTGATAAGTCCAGCTTTGGTATACAAAGATTCAGAAGTAAAGACAAGCTCTGATTAGCCGGACTAGGGTTTGAGACAAAGGAGGTGAATTCTAAGTCTTCTTTATCATAATTTGAAATGAGTCCGTAATTTGCTAAGGCTATGCAAAATTTCTTATTGAATATCACCTTTTATTCATTTATGGTCATGGCATTGATGGTGCTCATGAGATAGACAACCGATTCCCGAATCTGTAAGTTTTCCGTTCAGATAGTCCGTTACAACATTCAAAATATTTCTGGAACATCCCCACAGATTCCCTTAAGATAAGATCCTTCAACTGTGTGCATGAATAGATACCAGAATTATCTATTTTGTCTAGTCTTTCCTGATTACTTATTGAGAAGATTACGCAATTTTGTATTTATCATTGCGGCATCCGAGCGTTTTACCACCTCTCCGTTCTTGAACTGGAAGAGATTATCTATGATAAACCGAATGATAATATAGCAAGTTTCCTGCTTATGGTAAACGGCCACTCTAATTTTATGTCTGCCATCCTTTAAAACTTTTGCTTTGAAAATTGTTAGTTTGAGAATTGCCATACTGATTAAAATTAAAGGATAAGTTTTGTATCCATTGATGAGCAAAAACTCCTTTTTTCAATCAATAAAATGAAGATTTTATAATAAAAAAAACTTTGAAAACAGCTTTAATATCACTGATTATCAAAGTCTTTTTCTTTTGTCGGGGTAGCGGGATTCGAACCCACGACCCCCTGCTCCCAAAGCAGTGCGCTAACCGGACTAACTTTATTACTAAATGAATTAATATTAAGGCAGTTAGCTTATATCTACTTTTCCACTCAAATAAAGCGGTTTAACTCTCAGTTTAACTCAGAGATAAAACAAGAAGTATTTAACAATAAATTAATAATCTCTTTGCAGCCTTGAACTGCACCACAAAGTTAGTAAATATCATACTGTTATGCAATGATTCTTTTTAATAGTTTTGCTTTTGACTATCAGTTTTTTACCTGTCTAATGATATAGTGTATAATAGCATAGTGTAGCTTCCTTTCTACTGAAAAAGTATTCATATATTGCACTTTCATTGCGTAATATCGTATAGGTATAGAAATCGGTAATAGGTATATAAAGCTATATCCTTTCAAAAATCTACCTGCTGAAAAATCTGCTTTTATTGTTTTGTGTTCTTTGCATCTATGAATATGCTTGTAAAACTCATAGTTTTGTAGTTAATAGATGTTTGTTTAGAATTGAAAAAGCAACTTATCCGTAATTGGATAGGCTGGCTTTTGTCGTTTAAGGCTATCAATATTTATTGCTTTGTGAGTGACATCGTACATTCTTTGTCATTATGCTTCTTATTGGTTGCATAATCATACCAATAATATTTATATGTTGCATTGTTTCCGGCAATAGTAAATGTTCCCAAAGTATAATCATCGTTGTCATTGAAGATGATTTTCAATTCACTACCATTTAATTGATAAGTGTGGTTTGAAGTAGTTTCTTCTCCATCATCCCATATTAAACCGCCATTACTCTTGAATGTGAAAGAACCTGTACCATCTTCATTTGAAGTGTATTTCCAAGTACCAACTATGTTTGTACCTGTTTCTTCTTCTTCTTCATCATCATCGCTGCAAGAAGCAAAGTTTACACACATTACTATGGCTAATAAAGCCATTCCGATTAATCTAAATGTTTTCATTTCGTTTGATTTTAAAATAGTTATTCTGATTGTATTAATTCAAATTCTCTGTCTTTTAGTTGATAGATATGTCTGATAATATTGCTCCAACCATTAGAACCGTAAATAGTAATGGTCTTGTTCTCTGAATCAAACTCACATTGTCCGTTTTCCAACTCTGTAAATGGTGCTTCTGTTTTCTGTATAAAGTAACCGTATGGGCTGACATCGTACACATCATAAGCATTAGAATCCCTTGAACCACTTTTATAGCGGTTGATAATGAACTCATCTTCTCCGTCAAAATCAACATCAGAAAAGAAGAAAGGAGAATCATCCGAAAGGTATTCTTCGCTCTCTAATTTAACAGTATAGTCTAACTCTATAACTGTGTTGTTCGGATATGTGTTACCTTTATCATACAGAATCTTATCAGTCCATTTTTCCGCAAAGTAGTAATATTGTACTCCTTGTTTCTCTAAACAGAATAGGGCATTACCTACCTCACCATTTTGCAGCCACATTACTTTTACTGTATATCCGTTTATAGGCTGTTTGTACTTGATGTAAATATGTGGCTGATTGAAACATTCAAAATCCTGCGGAACAGATGTTTTGTCTGTTTTGCAAGCTACTAAACTTAATAGCACAGTGATAACAAACAATATCTTTATCATAAATAAGTCCTATTTATTTTTTAGAATCTAAAAAGCATCAGATTTACCCTCTTCAAACCCATTCTCCTTACTTAAATCTTCGGAACTCGTATCTTTGTCTGATGAACTTCTTATGTCAGATATTTTATCCAAAATATTCTCTATCTCTTCTTCTTTATATTTTGAATGTGAATGAATATCTTCTGTACTCAACACAAAGTATATTGCTTCATGCCCATTACCCATGCTACATAATAATTGGTATGCTATATTTTCGTCCACATCATATTGAACCATCTTCCTTAAATTGAATAGCCGAATGGATAAATGTTCTTTTGAGTTGAATATATTCTCCTCTAACTTTTTATTTTGAGATACGGCATATTCCCATTGATTATATGTTGGTATTGAAAAGTTTATATTTGTTAGGTCTTTAAGTCTTTTGATAAACTGTTTGTATTCATCCCATTCAATATAGTAACCCCATTCTTTTTCATTCATTATGGCATTCCAAACCTCAAACGTAATTGGCAGTTTGCTGATATGGAAAGTAGGAATGTACACTTGCTCTTTCAAAGTATCTTTCATTAAAGTTCCACCTTGAATCTCAATCATGTTCAATTCATCTTTCAACAATTTTCTTATAAGGTCTTGCATGAGAAATTTTATTTAATGATAAAGGTACAATTATTTCGTTACCATATAATCAACAATCTGCCTAAACACATCACCTGCCATCAGTCCACCACTTGCAGGTAATCCTTTCTTGTTAATGGAAACAATGATACTGTATTTCGGATTATCGGCAGGAAAGTAGCCGCAAAATTCTACGGCATATTCTCCATTTGAAAGCTGGATTGTTCCCGTTGCTCCTGCTACTTTAACCTTATCAGATTGGGCAGGCTTGGCTAATCCATCAGAAACAGAGTATTCCAATGCTTGCTTAATGACTGTCTTGCTTGCTGCATTAAAGAAAGTCAAGTTCTGCAACGGAGTAGTGGGTATGCCATAACCTAAAGAATTATAGACAAGGCTTGTGTCTTTTACTTGATAACCGTATTTTGCAAGTGCTTCCACAAAGGTTTGTTCATTGTCAAAAGCCTTTCTTACTGCCTTGTAATTGGCGATATTGGATGCAAGTCCGAAACCTTGCTCCACTGTGATTTTTCCATATCCACCCCTATGCCAATTATGGTCGCACAATGTATCTTTTCCAACAGCTAAAACCCCATCCGCAACGTCTATTGTATCAGATAGTTTAACTGCCTTTGTTTCCAATGCCGCCAAAAGTGAAGCGATACGCACTAATCCCGATTCTTGCAGAATAGAATCAGAACCAACAGAAGCCTTAATTTCTCCCGTCTGCACTTCCATTACAATAACTTGCCCTGTTGTAGCATCAAGTTCGGATAGTTTGTTTTGCAGGATAGAATCAACTCTTATCTGCAAGGTACTGTCTATGGCAGAAACTTGTTCTGCCTTTTGTCTGGTAGGGCTGCAAGCTATGAATGTAGCCAGACAATAAATTGGTATAATGGATGCTTTCATAATTTAAGCAGATTGTATTTGCTTCCTTTCTATGTGTAAAAACACTTTGATTCACCCTATAGTAAGATTATTTTTCAATATATTTATATGAATAGCTTAAACTTACAATTAAATCATTGTATTCTTTTGCTATAGTTTGAATATTACTTGGCAAATAGCAATCCATCTTACGATACAGCTTAATCAGTTGCTCTAATTTTGGTGCAAAATTCTCACACATTTCCTTTAATATTGTAAAGTCTTCATTAGAACCGATTAGGATAAATTGATTGGCTCCGGGTGCATTAAGCATTGCGAGTGGGTCTTTGACCGGAGGGACAAGTGTCCCAGACATAAAGCTGGCACACATGATATATTCATCACGCCAATTGCTGTAATATTTCCGTTCTATATGACTTTCTTTAAATTCTTTTATTCTATCCCAATCTATAGATATAGCTGACCCTTTTGTTTCTGCTTCTCTATTATGTAACAGATAATTAAATATTCCCATAATACTGATATTTCTTATATATGATTAGAGCAATCTTCCAGCCTCTTGAACTAAAGATGCAGCAAGCTCGTGCAAGTCCATAATGGTTATTTTTCTACCCTTGAAAAAGTAAGTTGCAGTAAAAACGCTTTGTCCTGCATTCTCTAAAATATCTGATATTTCAGTCATAAGTACAGATACCGTTCCACATTCCATCCTTAGACGTTGCTTGTTGACAAAGTGGGGATATTGTAACTCGCTTGCTATATAGTCAAGTTTTGGTTCTAATTGTTTAATTAGAACATTAATCTTTCTAATAGCGTTCATGTTAGAAAAGAATCCCATAATGTATATCTTTTAATGATTGTTCCTATTAAAACGTCAATGGTGAAATCATGTGTTTGGTATAGAGATAATTGCTTATGTTTACCTTGCAACTCTCCGCCATATTGATAATGACCTTTTTCCCGTCATTGAAATCGTTGATGCAGTACATCCCAAAACTATCACCATTAATCTTGCTTGCTGCTTCCAACCACAAAGAAGCGACAACATCTTTCTTTTCAATATTCATGTTAGTAATGATTGCTATCATTTCAGATTGAGAGAGAGAAGTGGCATTGTCTATTAATGAATTGCCACCGTTCATTTTGAGAACTTGCATTTGTAGATACAACTGTGCAGAATAACCAATTCTTCCATTTACGTTGGCAACATGGATTAGTGATTTAAGCACGGCTGTCTTTTCTTTTTGTGTAAATTCACTCCAAGTCATAACTGAGTTTGTTGCGCTAACCAATTCCCAGACGAAAGCGGATAAAAAAATAAGGTGTGGGAACTATATTTGTCTTATCCTACTAACTGGCTTCTCGCATTGCCTTGACTGTGGATAAAACAATAGCAACCCACACCAGTTTTGACAATATCTAAAAGCCTTATGAATATAAGGTAGGTATATATCAAATGGTGGGGTGCTATTGCTATCATCTTCACAGTCTTTCAAATTTTGCGAGAATTTGTTAGTAGAAGATAATCTCAATAACACCTTTTCGTTAAATATGTCCTTTCAGAGTACTAAGACCTCTGAAATTGCTGCAAAGTTAGCGAAAGGTTTTGAATGTCTAAAGATAAAACGCTGATAAATGTAATTTCAACTGCTTAAAAACATATCCGTGATAGGAATTTAGATAATATCAGCTTCTTTTCTTCATAACTTCATGGCGGTATGAAAATTTGAAGTGGGTATATAAGACGGTAATTTTTAAAGTTCATACCTGCTGCCAGTTATAAAGATTATGCTTGTTTCTCGGAGTTTGCAGCCTATCATGGCTGAACCTTTCCTGTTTATACGGCTATTTTTTAATAACGGTTTATAAATATGCTATGGTAGTGACAAAATTCTCATTTTCTGCAAGGGGTATAGTAATAACAGAAATTTCAAATTTTGTCACTAATCCATTCAAGATGTTTAGAAAGTCAAACTATCGTAAGTATCAACAGTTCTTCCTGCCTTAAACCTAAGTATCTCTTAGTAATGGCAACAGAACTATGGTTGAACAGTTCCATCAGCTTAACTAATGCCAACTCTGCATTATCGCTATTCATGTTATAGACCTGTCTTCCGAAAGTCTTTCTAAGCGAGTGGCAGCTAAAGTTCTTAATCTTTAATCGGTATTTCTTCTTCACCTCTTTAAGAATGATGTTTATTCTCTGGACTGTGAAGACAGTGCCTTTCTGACTTACTAAGATGGGCGCATTGATTCCAATTGGAATTATATGCTCGTAGCACTCCTTAATATGCTGCTGCAACTGTGGGTTCAGTCTGATAGTTCTTACCTTGCCTGTCTTTTTCTCAATTACTGTAAACTCGTCAGTACCTAATATCTGCTTCCACCTTAGAGATAGAATATCAGATATTCTCAGTCCTGTGAAGCATCCCAAAGCTATAAGGAGTGAGATTTTATAATTCTCATCCTTTGCCAATTTGCGGATAAGGTTCATTGCGTCAGACCATATCAGATAGTCTGCGGTTGTGCTTGAATATTTAAGTGACATAATGTTCTGTTTTATAAGTAAATGAATAAAAGTGAATGTTTATTTAGACCATTAAAAACTAAAGCATTGATAATCAAACAAACATTCACTAATATAGAAAGTGAATATGGTAAGGACACCCAACTTAGAAATTGAGTGCCCTTTACCTTATTATAATGTACCCTCGTCTGCGAAGCTGTAATATCCTGCATCTGTAAGTATGAGGTGGTCTATTACTGAAATTCTCATAAGTCTTGCTGCATCCTTGACTTGCTTAGTTATTTCCATATCCTGCCTGCTTGGTTTCAGATTACCGCTTGGGTGGTTATGTGCAAGGATAATGGCTACTGAATTAGTAAGCAATGCAGCTTGTAGGATAACTCTCACATCAGCATAGGTTTCAGTAATTCCACCCTCTGATATGAGCGTATAGCCTAAAACTTGGTTGGCTTGGTTGAGGAACAAGACCTTAAAATATTCCTTGTAACAGATTGTACCCTCTTTATATGTAGGGAGCAAGACCTTGTAAGCATCTTCCGAACTGACTACCTTATATAAATTTTTGAATTGGGGTTTGTAGGTCAGTTCCACTTCTCCCACTTTATAATCTATGTTCATATTGCCAAGTTTTAAAACGGTCTGTTTCCATATTTATAATCCAAAATAGAGTTGCACACCCTGTCATAAAAGGAGAATCCGCAACCTGTATGGAAGTAGCTTAGATATATTGCTTGATATTCTCTTTGTAATGAGGTATTATCTTTCAGCATATTATCCAACTTTTCTAAAGAATGTTTCAATGCCTGTACTACCTTTATATATCTAAGGTTGTTATCCACCTCTCCCAAACGTGCTTCCAATTCTCTGATATGTTCTATAAGTTTGTCTATCTGTTTATCCATAATTCTGATATTTAATAGGTTGGTAGATATAAAGAAAGGACAACTAACTGAATAGCTGCCCTTTCTGCCAATAAGTTCATTTATCCCAAGAACCAAGCGTATTTGTTATCAAGTCCTTGCAGGACGTTGTTAATCCCTACGCTGACTTCCGTAGCGTTTACGGCTCGTTGCAGGTAAGTATCAATGTAGCTGCCTTGTTCGCCTGTGTCAAAAGATTGTGAAAGTCAAACATTGATATGGCGTTGTCCTTTGCCCCGAACACTTCATTATGGTAGTAGTCCCTGCATACGCTGTTTATCTGACTGTCCGTAATCAGAAGTCTTGGAACGGCTTTCTGCCTTGCAGGTGGCAATGCTTGGAACATTCTCATCCGTCCAACGATTTGCGCAATTGTGTCTCTGACAATGCAGTGTTGGAAAGTGCCTGCATCAGATGGATTTCCTTTGCAGGGTTGAAGCTGTGGAACAATTCAAGCACATTCCTGTAAAGTTCGCCGATATTGGTTACTTCCATATTGAACTTGACACCCTCACCAGTAAGAATCTGATTAGAGCAAATTTTCACCCTCCAGCCCACGAAAACAGAAAACTTCTCCAAACCTTTGGATGCACGATAAAGATTGAGGTCGCTGTAATTTCTTACCCCACCGATGCACAATTCAAGCCTTTGCCCCCTTACCGTTTCGATAATGGTTGGAATGGTGAAAGCAAATGCAAGCCTCTGATAGAACTGTGTCTTTTCACATTCCAACAGTTCGCTTGCTTTCTTACCCAATGCGGACGGTATTCTACCACGTACTATATGTGAAACTCTGATTTCGGGAGCGTTCACCCTCTCACCAGCATAAAACGAACAAGCCGCATCATGCACACAAGAAACAAAGTCTTGGTGTGCGATGGTCAGTTCTTGGTTAGCCCAAGTTGGAACGACACATTTGTTTGCAAGCTCGTCCATAGTGATAGCATCCGTATTGGCTTCCAAGAAGTTCACGTTTGGTTTTGCGGTTGGCTCGTCTTGGATAATGGTAGCTTCTTCCGCATATTCACCCAAATTCATTCTCTCACGATTGTTTGCCATAGCTGGCATGATAACTAAATCTCTCATATTACTAAAAATTTTGAATGATACCTTTTTGTTTACTATAAATATGTTTGGGATTATATAGGATATTTATAAGAATGATTTTTATCCGTAACAAGGGGAGGGGGAGGTTTGAACAGGTACACCGTAAAGACAGACACCCTATAAAATTTTGAGTAAGCGGAATCAAGTATCTTATATGTCTGTTTTCTTGATTTTTAGTTAAACTGGATATAGGTGATTCTTTAATCAGGTAGTCTTTTTAATGTCATTGGTATATGTGGCATATTATAAAGTATAGCCTATATAACTCTTATTAAAGTGGAAATTTTCAGAAAGTCAGAATCGGAAAAATGTGCTGTTGTGGTTCTGCGCCAAGAATAAAAGCCGCAAGAATATCCTGCGGCTGTCTGTTATCGATTAGTAAGAAAATAGCTTTGTTTCATTAGTTATTAAGCTTGATTGGGACATTTTACTTAATTTCTGTATCGGGTATAGAAAGACAAGAAAATGAGATTTTGTCCCATTTAACTAAACTAATTCCGAAATTAGTTGATAGCCTCTTATATTACCCGATTTAAACGGGACAGTTTGGTAATAGTGGTTGATAAGTTTAGGTTCTATATCCTCTTCGGGATGGATGTTCAACACCTCGAATATCCTCGTCAATTCATTGACTATTTTTTCGTTGGAATATCTGTTGCCAACCTTGAATATATTCTTAACCAGCCTGACAACCTTGTTCCCCTTGCGCTGTGTGAGAATCATTTCTTCCCTGATTTTCTTTTCGGAATAGTTAAGTTCCTCTATCCTCTCTTTGCCCAAAGTTTCAAACGCTTCCACAATGAAAGGGTCAATCTTCCGCATGTCATTGATATAGTCCAAGGCGTATTCAGAATAGGGAACTTCCATTTCGCCGAGTTGCTGTACCATTCTTCTGCGCTTGTCCTTTACCGAGCGTGCAGCCTTGATAATCTTTAGTTTCTCGTCATTCTCATTATATCCGCAATTCTCAAATGTCGGATTGAAGAAATGGCAGTCACTGTACCAATTCATTATTTTTTGTCTTGATTGGTATCTGTTGTTCACCAATACGGAATTAATCTCATTGTCTATGGCAAACCAGTTCTTTGTGAAATCGGGATATAGGAATTTGCGGAACGGCATGGTTTCAAGAACTGCACCGAAAGCGAATCTGCTTTCCCTGTTATCCGCACTGTTGTATAAAGTCTGTATCGTGTCATAGGCAAATTCATGTGCTGAAATTTCCCATTCTATCTGTTCCCTGTCTTTGGTTATTATATCGGGATTCACTCTATAGATATGTGTTGCCGATTTTATGCCGTTACGGAATCTTCCGCAAATCTGTATGCAGTCCGTATCTATGTCAAGCATGGTGTATTCGGAAACATAAGGGTCTGTAACCATTACCGAATCGGGTTGATAAGGCAAGTCCAAGTCGAATGCCGTAAAGAATCTGCCAGTGAAGAAGTTATATTTCTTCATGGTATCTGCGCTCCAATCATTATAGGCATTATCAAAAGAATAATCATTTTTCAGTTTCAGACGGCTTTTTGGCGCACAATAGACGGCTGAATCTTCCAATATGTCAAACTGTTTCATTATGGAGTAAATCATTACCACAGAATTAACGAAAAAACAGACAGTTCCCTCCTTGTGCTTTTCTAAATATTCACTTATAGCCTTGTTGAGATTATAAGTATGTGTAACTGTAATCTCTTGTCTGTAATCATAATCGGCACTTATTTCTATTGTCTCAAACTTTTTAAATCTTGGGTCACTGAATCCGATAGGAGTGGCGGAAACAAGAGCCTTGCCTTTGAAGCGGAAAAAGTCATTCATGGGCAGCACTATGTCTGTCCTGTAATCCACATCCTTGATTAATTGGTGGCATTCGTCCATCAGCAGGAAGAAATGATTATAAATGTCAATAATACCGCTGCAAGCCGTTTTCACCTTACCGAAACTTTCGGGAGTGGTCATTATCTTATGCAGCCTGTTATTAGTTAGATAATTGCGAATCTTATCTACTGTAACATCTTCATAAACGCCTAACAGATTGCTGTATTTGCCGCACTTGCTTTTGATGACGGGCACATTGGGCACTACGATAATGGAGTTCCTTTCGGTTTCAAGCTCCAGAGTGGTAGCACCACAGCCGGGTATTCTTTTGGAAAGTATGCATCTGACGGAATCTCACTCATTACGTCAGACAGGTATTGACCTTCATGTAGGGTAATCATAATCCTTTGCTGTTTAGATAATCTATAAATTCATCGCTTCTCCTTATGCTGAAAAAGAGTTTTCCGAAACGGAACAGTCCCCGAAGTTTTATATAGGCTTCGGTTTCCCGTAGAAAAGGGATTCTTGCAATGTTATATTTCTGTTCTATCAGTTCTTTTACTGTATTTTCTTGGAATCCGCTACATAACTTGGATAGTTTGGACGGGAATATCCCAAAGTCTTCATAATCTCCCGTTTGCAGGTAGTTGAGAATCCACTGCCAGCCTTTTTCATTGAGTTGGTATCTTATTCCTGTAACCCCTTGGCTGCTTATCCATGCTTCACCGTTTACTTGGATATAAAGCTGCTTGTGCTGCTTCATCAACAGCTTCACTTGTCTGTGTGCAGCTTCATTGTTATATGTTTGGACAAACTGTATCTGTTTCATTTTCTCTGTTCCGATTAAAAAGAAAGCCGAGAGAGTTTGTTCCCTCGACTTTCTTTCAGACTGAGTGTTTAAGCTACTTCATTCTGTTCGGGAACTTGTAGTTTGGCTTCCGCTTCCGATTTCTTCATCCATTCGGGTTTGCAGGCTTCACAGATAAGGCTGTTCACTTCATCCGTTGCTTTCATGCAGAACTTTACATTCCCGTTGAATGTGGATGAGAATCTCACGCAACGGTAACGCTCACCACTGTTGTTGTACCAGTCCGCTTCAATATAGCCCCTCATGGTGGAGTTCATGTATTGCTTGAATAGCTCCATTACCAAATTTTCACCGTCTTGGGCAATATCCACCTCGTGTTCCTCCGCTTTGTATTCGTGCAAACCGTTTATTATTTTAGCCATGCCGAAATGTATTGCCGATATAAGGTCTGCATCTCCTGCACCCTCAAAATGTTGTGTCATGCCAGTAGCGTAAACAACCGTAACCGATATAATCAGTTCACCTTTTGAAGATTGTTTGAAACGCATATCTGTTCTGACGGGAAACATAAGGAATGCTTCTTTCAGTTCCTGCACGAATGCTGCACTTACTTTAGTGTTCTCTACTACGTTTTCTACTTCACTATTTAATGCTTCTGCAAATTTTAAATTTTTCATTATTACAAATTTTAAAAGTTTAACGTGTTAATTATAATGCCACTAAAGAAACTACTGAAGCTATGCGCACTTGCTCGTTTGTTCCCTTTTGACGCTGCAAAAGTATTTATATTGTTTTCTATCAAAAAAGGAATTGAATTATTGGCATGTGGGCAAAAAAGGCAGGGATAATTTACCCACATAAAAAAAGCGCATTAAAGTTTGTCACTCTAACACGCTCTTTTATATTATTGATAATAAGGTTAAAAGTAGATTTTGCTTCGGGTATTTATAGGTCTTTGCCATCATAGCTCCGCAACGTATTCGACAGAATCCTGTTCTTGTTGCCTTTATCGTCGTATTCATCATTGTATCTTTTTCCACCATAACCTATGGTATAAATGATTCTTGATATTAACATCATCTTGTCTGTGGAAACTTTGGTAATCTGTTCCGCAAATGCTGTTTTATCGGCTGTCTTGTCTTCCAAAAAGTATCTGAACATTTCAACCACTTTTCTGATTTTGTGTATTGGCTTTAACGTGACTTCTTTCTGACGATTAACTATGTCCGCATCAAATACAGTCTGCATCTGCTTATCCATTCCGATATTTTCTAACAGCTCTCCTTTTTCTGCAAAAGATAGATTTTCATCGTTCATTATCTTGAAGTAGGTTTGAATGAAGTGACCGAATGAAATCCGAATAAGTTTTAGCATATCTTCTCGGTCAGTGAAGTAGGTCTTTCTACCATTTGCCAATGAGAGGCTTGTGGCAGTTGCCAACTTATCGTTGAATGTATTGGCTTCTTTCAAAAGGGATTGTTCAATAGAATTGGCATCGGTACAGATGCTTTCCACATAATCGTACATGAACAGGATTAGATACCAAAATTTGCTTGCATCCAAATTGAATGCTTTCAGTGTTTTCTGCAACTCTTCGTTTTCAGTGTATTTCTGTACTCGCAATGAAGAGCTGTCAAGTTTACCTGTAAAGTAGCGTTGGCAAAAAACACCGATGGCACTTGATTCACCAAAATTCTCACCATCGAAACTTGGCAGGAATTTGTTTGCCACTTTCCACACATATTCCAACAACGGCTCGTCTAAATATTTATAGCTTTCATACCAAGCCGCTTTCAAATCGGGCAGTTCTTCTATTTGTTTAAGCATAGTATCTTAGTTATTGATTATCCTGCAAAGTAAAAGAAAAGTCCGCAATCTTTTCGGACTACGGACTTCTTTTTATTATAGGAGGTTCTTCATGGCTTCATCCACCTGCTCATTATCGAAGCTATCCAAGTATATTTGAGTGGTGGCTAAGTCAGAATGCCCCAATGCTTCACTTATCAATGCAATGTTCACACCGGATTTCTTTAGGACACTTGCGAATGAATGCCTTGCAACATAGGTTGTGATATTGGCTTCAATTCCCAATCGCTTGCCGAGTATTCTAAGAACTTCATTTACCTTGCCGCGTATTTTATGAATCCTATTCTGCTTCTGCAAAGCTGTTTTATGAACTTTTGTGTTCAGTATTGGAAATAGATAACCGTTGTCCTCATCAGCGTATTTTTCAATAATGTGCATAGCTTCTTGGGGTATTCCAATTTTAATTAGCTTACCTGTTTTCTGACGGATATAGCGTAACCTGCCATTTACTATGTTCTCTCGTGTCAGATTAGCTATGTCGGTGAAATTGATGCCACCACACAGATAGCTGAATATAAAGATGTCTTTACTTAATTCCACATATTTCTTTTGTCCTATTGGTTGGGGAGTTTCCGTGAATTTCAGCATTTCTGTTTTAACTATGGCTCTCTTTTGATAGAAGTGTCGAATTTGCTGATTTTATATTCTTGAAAAGGATAATCTGACAAATGGGCGCATTTCTCTTTTATTGCTTTGTTATATGTACTTCGCAAGGTACGGAACATTAAACTGATTGTTGTTTCCTTGTTACCATTGGCTCGAAGCCACTTTTCATATTTTTCAAGCCATGTCACATTTATGGAGTTAAAAGGTATTTCCAACTTTCCGTTAGTAAATCTTTTCAAAGAGTTATAGGAATTAAGGTAAACCAGTCTATTACCACATTTGTTGTTAATCTCACATTGAGCAATTATTTCTTTATAAAAGCAATCTACAGTTTTAGCAACCAATGGCTTTGCATTTGCTTCAAGCAGAGTTGCAGCCGAATATTCTTTCTGGTCGGACTTTATTTCAAGCATTTTCTTTTGAAGTTCCAACTTCTTATCAAGAATAATCTTTTGAAGATACTCTAAATTAGGGCATTTAGGTTTCGGTTTATTCTTCTGAAAGTCCCAAAACTTGGGATTTACAGATATTCCCAAACTTTGATATTTCTTCTTTCCGTCTTTACTGATACGAAGCATTAAAGGGTGTTCACCATTTGATAGTGTCTTTGACTTGTAACATACCACTGAAATTGTAGCGTTCATACTGATTTTTGGTTTAACTCTCGGTTTAACTCACTCGGTTAAACCAAAGGTAAACCGCCCCATTCAAGCAACAAAAAAAGGAGCTACTTTTCATCGTAACTCCTTGATTTTCATTAGTCGGGGTAGCGGGATTCGAACCCACGACCCCCTGCTCCCAAAGCAGGTGCGCTAACCGGACTGCGCTACACCCCGAATCTTTTTATTTTCTCAATTGCTCTGTTTCTCAAAAACGATGCAAAGGTACGACTTTTTTTTATATGTGCAAACGTTTGAAGTGATTTTTTTCCACTTTTTTTTTCGTGCTATTATTTATTAAATTATAAATCAGCATATTAACTTCATTTTTTTCATCCGCAACAAAGAAATTTCAGTGTAAAACAACTCCCCTTCCCTATTTCACTACTTGCCGAGATACTTCCACCATGTAAATTCATAATTTGTTTGCATAACTGAGTCCGATACCACTACCTGTCGACTTCGTTGTGAAAAAAGGAACAAAGATTTTATCCAAAACTTCAGGAAGAATACCACTACCATTATCACAGACAGAAAGGAAAAATAGATGTTTGTCTAAATCACAATGTGTACTAATAATAACTTCGGGATAGGTTTGCTCTACACAAGCCTCACCTGCATTCTTTAGTAAATTGATTAATACTTGTTCTATCTGTGAACGATCTAGCATCAGAATCGTTTCTGGGTTTTCTACTTTATATATATATTGTATGTTTTTATTAGGGAATAGTTTTTTCATATCACTCAACAACTCACCTATATTTACTGGAGCCAGTATCGGGACAGACAGACGAGAAAGTTTACGATAGTTTTCCACAAAATTCAGTAATCCTTTACTTCTTCTATGAATAGTCTGCATCCCTTGCAACATGATATTGTAATCTTTCTCATTCATACCATTTTGCACAGCACGCTCACTTAATGTTTCACTTAATGAAATAATGGGTGCAATGGAGTTCATTATTTCATGAGTAAGTACACGAATCAGCTTTTGCCATGCTTCCATTTCATTTTCCTCCAATACAGCACGGATATTCTTTAAATTAACTAACCGGAGTTCCGTACCATGTTGAGCGGAATATTCGGATACCGTAACAGCCAATTCTTGTAGAGTATCTCCTTTATGTATTCGTACTGTTTTAATTTCTCCAGGCTGTAATGACAGGATAATAGTAGGAAATTCAGAATTTAACAGAGCCAATTCCCTGACTGAATGAATACAATAGCCGCACAAATCCTGCATGGCGGCCCGGTTCATCCAATGTATATTGCACAGACTATCTACTACCAGCAAACTGCTGTCAACAGTATTCAATAATGTTTCATAATATTGATATCGCTCTTCATTCTCGGACAACCGAGTACGGAATTCAGCAACAACATTATTTATTTCTTGTGCCAATCGTTGTTCTGTACGAGTTTTGTGCTGGGTAGAAAAACTCAAAGAGAAATCTGCATAACGAATACCTTCTATCATTCGTGATATCATACGGGTCGTTTTATATTGCCACTGACAGATATAGATGATAATACTTGCCATAATCATCAGCGAAAATAACAAGCAAAAATAGAGTGAATGTTGATAAAACAGATATGCAGCTATAGCTACTACCCCCATCAGTAACATACAAGCTATCATCCGTAAAGTTTGTAAACGATTCATAAACCTAATTTTTCAAGTTTCCGATAAAGAGCGTAACGGGTAATCCCCAAATATTCCGCTGCACGACTCAAGTTTCCTTCGCTGCGCTTCATAGCACGTTCTATGGCATTGCGTTCTAATTGTTCCAAGTTCAGTATCTCATCCGTATTCACCCTCTTCTCGGGTTGTGGCTGCAACATGAAATTTGCAGGCTTTAACAATGGCGAGTCCGAAAGAATAATCGCCCGTTCTATGGCATGCTGTAATTCGCGTACATTACCCGGCCAATGGTAACGCATGAGTTTCTGCTTGGCTTCGCGGTTCAGTCCGTTTATCTCTTTCTTATATTTATGAGTATACCGTTGTAAGAAATAATCAGCCAATAAGAGCACATCCTCTCCCCTTTCCCGCAAGGGAGGAATGGCAATCTCGATCGTATTGATGCGATACAACAGATCTTGACGGAAATTGCCCTCCTCCACCAATTGTCGGATATTTACATTCGTTGCGCTTATCAACCGAACATCAATAGGAATTATATCCGTTGCTCCCAAACGTGAAATCTGCCGCTTTTCTATGGCTGTTAGCAATTTGGATTGCATAGGTAATGACAAATTCCCTATCTCATCCAAAAAAAGCGTTCCTCCTGATGCCACCTCCATACGTCCCGCTTTTGCTTTACGGGCATCTGTAAAAGCCCCTTTTTCATAGCCGAACAATTCACTTTCGAACAATGATTCTGGTATGCTCCCCAAGTCAATCGTTATAAAAGGACATTCACGACGAGGAGAAAAATAACGTAGAGAACGGGCCACCAAATCTTTACCGGTTCCATTTTCACCCAATATCAAAATATTAGCATCAGTATCCGATAATTTCCGAATAGTATCAAAAACCTCTCGCATAGGCGCTGAGTGCCCTATCATCTGAGGCATCTCTTCATCCTGCCCGCTCAATGCTACAACTTGTTCTTTCAGTTGCCTGACCTCTTTACGAGAATCACGAAGTTTGATAGCCGACGAAAGCGTAGCAAGTAGTTTTTCTTTTTCCCAAGGTTTGGGAATAAAGTCAATAGCTCCAGCTTTAATAGCCCGTACAGCTTTATCTGTATCTGCATAAGCAGTCATAAACAAGACAATAGCCTGCGGGTCTAATTTTAATATCTGTTCTAGACAATTGAACCCTTCCTGCCCGCTGATAGCATCCCGGCGGAAATTCATATCAAGCAGAATAACATCAGGTTGAAAAGTAGTCATAAAATGCTCAATACGAGTCGGTTGAGTAGTAACTTTTATTTTTTCTACGTAGGGTTCCAATAAAAGGTTTAGTGCAAAAAGCACGTCCTCATTATCATCTATAATCAATATTTTTCCTTTTGTATTCATTATTTTATCCTCATATACATTATTATACGAATAAAAGATTTTCTATCCGCTATTTTGCAAAGATATTGTTTTTTTTAGTGTGTTGTCTGTGCGAATACGCACTATTTTTGTGCGTATCCGCACAGAGACGTTTTTATTTTTTAGCCCACAAAATTCTGGTAAACAAAGAGATAAGATAATGGCACACTATTTGATTAGTCTATAATACTAATATATTAAGTTATGAAAAAAAAATCAATAATAGTTATCAGTTTATGCCTTGTAGCAAGCATAGTAATTCTATCCAGCAATAAGATCTATATGCTTTATATAGGTGACTGCCGTCAATTGTGGGAAGAAGCACAAACCCACTATGTCAATCGACAATATGAAAAAGCACGCGAGTTATTAGAAAAGATAGCTCGCATTGATACGGCCCATCATGCCCAATATCTGACAGGCGACATGTATTTAAAAGGCTTAGGAGGTGAAATTGATTATGATAAAGCTTTGAAACTTTTTCATCAATCGGCAACGGGCGGAAACACTTATGCTGAAAACAATATAGGTTTTATGTACACATATGGTTTGGGAGTCACTAAGGATTACAGCCAAGCATTCAAATGGTTGAACAAAGCTGCCACTCAAGGAAATCCAGAAGCTCAAATTGGTATGGGGAGCCTTTATAAAAATGGTTGGGGAGTACGTAAAGATTGTTACATTGCTATGACTTGGTACCTACGTTCTGTGGCTCATGGTAATACGGACGCCATGAACAATATCGGTTATTTATATAAAAACGGACTTGGGGTTCCCAAAGACTTTGAAGAAGCTTATTTTTGGTTTAAAAAAGCAGCAGATAAGAATAATCCGATAGCTCAATATAATATAGGAAATATGTATTGTTATGGCGAGGGAATGGAAAAAGATTTTGCTAAAGGAGCCAAGTGGCTGACTAAAGCTGCTTTACAGGGGAATGCTCCTGCACAATATAACCTGGGTCGCATGTATCAGTGGGGTAAAGGCGTAGAGAAAGACTTACAACAAGCCCGGTTCTGGTTCCAAAAAGCTATAGACAACGGTCATGAAAAAGCAAAGGAAGCATTAACCAAAATAAAAAGCGACTTATCCGAAAAAGACACTGAAGACTCGTTCCTGTTTCCCTAACTATAAGACAAAAATACTAATAGGTATAAAGACATAAAAAAACGAACATGAAACTATATTGTATTATAGCACTTTCCCTTCTGCTTCGCCCGGAAACAGCCGCAGCACAACAAGAAGAATTAATGACACTGAGTTTGCAACAAGCTATTGAAATAGCACAAGAAAACTCACCGGAAGCACAAGCTGCCCGTCATACCTATCGGGCAGCTTATTGGAACTACCGTTTTTTCCGGGCGAATTATCTTCCCTCCGTCACATTAACTTCATCTCCTACCCTGAATCGGGAGATAAACAAAATTACCCAACCGGATGGAACAAACCAATTTATCCAGCAAGACCAGTTAAGCACAGACCTCAGCCTTAAAATAAATCAAAATATATGGTTCACCGGTGGCAGCTTGTTTGTAAAAAGTACCACCCAACGCATTGATGAATTTGAAGATAATCATACAGCGTATAACACCCAACCCGTAGTAATAGGTTACGAACAGCAACTTTTTGGATATAACTCTTTAAAATGGGATCGTCGTATCGAACCCCTTCGCTACCGGGAAGCCCGTAAAGCATATGCAGAAGCATTGGAACTTGTAGCCTCAGAAACCAGCACTCTTTTCTTCAACTTGGCTACTGCACAAACCAATCTTGACATAGCTACCTACAACTATGCTTCTGCTGATACTTTATACAGATATGCCGAAGGAAGATATAATATAGGAACAATAACTGAAAACGAAATGCTACAGCTGGAAATAAACAAACTGACAGAAGAAACCAATATGATGAATGCCCGTATCGAAGTAGAGGACCAAATGCAAACACTCCGTTCCTTCCTTGGCATTAATCGGGAAATAAATTTACGAGTTGTTCCGGAAGACAGTATTCCTCAATTTGAAATCTCTTTACAAAAAGCATTACAACTGGCATTCAAAAACAGTCCCGACCCTGACACTTATAAACGCAAACAATTGGAAAGCCGCAGCGCATTAGCTTCTGCAAAAGCCAATGCGGGTTTGAAAGCTGACCTGTATGTACAATTCGGGCTTTCTCAAACCGGAAATAAATTTGCAGATTCTTACCGAAACCCCATGAATCAACAATATGCCAGTATTGGTATTTCTTTACCTATCCTAGATTGGGGTCGTGGAAAAGGACGCGTCCGTGTAGCTCGTTCCAATGTAGACTTAGTAGATACACAAGCTGAACAGGGAATGAAAGATTTTGAATTGAATGTATGTAAAATGGTCCGTCAGTTCAATCTTCAAGCATACCGTGTAGCAGTAGCCGCCAAGACGGACAAGACGGCCGACCGACGCCATGATGTAGCACGTCGGCTTTATATCTTGGGAAAATCGACAATCCTGGACCTCAATGCCGCCATTACAGAAAAAGATACCGCACGGAGAAATTATATAACAGCTTTGAAAACTTATTGGAGTCTGTATTATGGTCTTAGAAGTATGACGGGATATGATTTCCTCAGAAAAGCAGAGATTTCATGTACTATACCTAAACCTTAACTACACGACAGGTATAAATGACCTTTGTATTATCGCCATGCATTAAAAAAGAAATAAAAAAATTATATCAAAAAACATAAACTAATGGATATAAAAATTGAAAAGAAACCGTGGTACATCCGCTATCGCTACTATATGATAGCTGCACTGGCCTTTATTATCTTCCTTATCTATGTGATAAGCCTTTCATTAGGTCCTCGCAAACTGCGTATCGAAACAGACAACATTCAGATAGCCGAAGTAAAAGACGACAAATTTATGGAGTATGTAGATGTGGAAGGACTGGTGCAACCCATTCTTACCATCAAAGTAAATACTCGTGAGGGCGGCAGTGTAGACCGCATTGTTGGAGAAGAAGGGAATATGATGAAACAAGGTGACACCTTGTTGATATTGACTAATCCGGATCTGATTCGTTCCATTGAAGACCAACGTGACGAGTGGGAAAAACAACGAATCACTTATAAAGAGAAAGAGATAGAAATGGAACAAAAGAGTCTGACACTGAAGCAACAAACATTACAGGCACAATATGAAATGGAACGACTGCGCAAAAGCTTCGGATTGGACAAAGAGGAATTCAAAATGGGAATTAAGAGCAAGGCTGAGCTTCAAGTATCTGAAGATGAATATAAGTATAAACTGAAAAATACGGCATTACAAATGGAAAGTCTGAAACATGATTCATCCGTAACTCTTATCCGCAAAGAACTATTGAGAAATGATCTGGAACGTGAAAGCAAAAAACTGAAACGTGCGGAAGAACGGTTGGAAGACTTGATAGTAAAAGCTCCGATTGGCGGCCAACTAAGTTTTGTGAAAGTTACTCCCGGTCAACAGGTTGCTTCGGGAGAAAGTATAGCTGAAATAAAAGTGCTGGATCAATATAAAATTCATGCTTCTTTAAGTGAATATTATATTGACCGCATCACAACAGGTCTTCCGGCTACCGTAAACTATCAAGGAAAACGCTACCCGCTGAAAATTACTAAAGTAGTTCCTGAGGTAAAAGACCGCATGTTTGATGTGGACTTGGTATTTACCGGAGAAATGCCCGAGAATGTCCGTGTAGGAAAGAGCTTCCGAGTACAAATAGAATTGGGCCAACCCGAACAAGCTATAGTTATCCCACGTGGAAACTTCTACCAGTCTACTGGAGGACAATGGATTTACAAAATAAACTCATCAAAAACAAAAGCTGTAAAAGTTCCATTGAACATAGGACGCCAAAACCCGCTTCAATATGAAATCACAGAAGGTTTACAGCCTGGAGAATTTGTAGTTATCACAGGATATGATACCTTTGGTGACGCGGAAGAATTAATATTAAAATAAAACATGCAAAATGAGAACTTTAAAATATGCCTGGCGCTTCTTAATGCGTTCTAAATCATATACTATCATTAATTTGCTGGGACTAGCATTCAGTCTGGCATGCAGCATCATCCTAATACGGTATATCCATAGGGAACTGACGGTGGATGCACATAGCATAGATCCGGAACATATCATCATTCCGTTACGGGATATGGAAGGAAACATTCATCCGGGAAGTTTGCAACAAGATTGGACGGAAGCGGATTCTGTTTATATCCTTGACCATCAAATAGTGGAGCAATGCCGTCTCATGCTACAGCAACGAGACAATGTGGTATACGAGAACAGCAACTATGCAATGAATATAGCAGCTGTAGATTCCACTTTTTTTTCACTTTTTCCACTATCCGATTGTGGCTGGCGAAGCTAGTTTAGAAGCTCCCAATGACGCCATTATCACCCAACACTATGCTCGTAATATATTTGGC
>ENA-OQAA01000062-OQAA01000062.1-human-gut-metagenome-genome-assembly--contig:-NODE-62-length-73012-cov-2.202401_pt1 | contig 73012 bp, 91 predicted proteins | sample MGYA00242489_ERZ504515 | MGnify/ENA primary metagenome ERZ504515 (study PRJEB26092, sample SAMD00036237) | human gut metagenome | host: Homo sapiens | study: EMG produced TPA metagenomics assembly of... | reverse complement strand
GATAACTTTTCGCCGAGGAATACCGTCCTTCCTTTTGTAACAGACTTATATACTCTCGCATCCCTTCCACCAAATCTTTCTCATCCATATCTCTCTATTTTAAATTCCAACTGAAAACAAACACGCAAAGTTAGACATCTTGACGATTACTAACTCTCAAACAAGCATTTACAATTAAAACATCTTCATATATTTTTTTCACTGTAAAGAGTCATTTATTTCATAGTTATGACTTTTATTTCATAGTTATGATTTGGAAAAATCATAACTATGAAATTTTCAATACAAAAAAACATATAAAAACGTGGATCTAAATCTATCGTCCGGAAATGCCACAACTACGAATTTCTCACTTCAGACAGGATAGAAATTTCAAATTAAAAGTTAAAGCACAGATTGTCGAAAAAATAAAAATCCTAAAATATGAACGTTTTCAAACTTTTTAGAGGCTCTCTATGTTTATTATGAGATAAAAATAAAAACCTATGCGATTTAAACTAATAGGCCTCATCTGTCTTATAATGCAGTGTAATTTATCTTGCACTCAACACATTATAAACAAAGAAACCGTCCAGACTTTGGATTTACACCGCTATATGGGGAAATGGTTTGAAATAGCACGCTTTGATCATCGCTTTGAGCATAATCTCGTAGGGGCTACCGTGGAATACTCATTTCTCCCGAATGGAGATATAGAAGTTGTTAACAGCGGATATTGGGGTAATTTTTCCGGTTCCTTCAAACGAGCGAAAGGTATAGCCAAAATAACAGATCCTACGTGTCCTAGTAAATTAAAAGTGTGTTTCTTTATGCGGTTCTACGCCGAGTACAACATTATGGAAATTGACGAGGATAATTACTCATACGCTCTCGTAGGCAGTAATACCTCAGACTATTTATGGCTACTTAGTCGTACGCCTACACTCCCAGAAGAGGCTATTCTCTTTTTATTGACTAAGGCCAAAGAAAGAGGATATAACACATCAATGCTCAAATGGGTCAAACAAAAACATGAAAATCAAAAATAATTTCTTCAAATTTCGCTATAAGCATTGAAAATATTCAACTTATGGCTAATTTTGTTGTTATAATATAAAAAGCGTTGTTTTATGAAAAAAATATTACAAGAGTTTAAGCAGTTCGCCATGCGAGGTAACGTAGTGGACATGGCGGTAGGTATCATTATCGGTGGTGCCTTTGGAAGATCGTATCTTCTATCGTAGCGGATCTGATCATGCCGGCGGTAGGTTTACTTGTAGGTGGCGTCAATTTCACGGATTTAAAAATCACCTTGAAGCACGCCGTAATGGAGGGAGACAAGGTGATCTCTCCGGCGGTCTCCATTAACTACGGAAATTTCATACAAGTGACACTGGATTTCATAATCATAGCTTTCGCCGTCTTTTTACTTGTCAAAGGCGTTAACGCTTTAAGCAAGAAGAAGGAAGAGGCCCCGAAAGCTCCGGCCGCTCCCCCTGCGGATATCCAATTACTTACCGAGATTAGGGATTTACTGAAAAATAACAAATAAACACCAACCTTATCGGTTGACTTGCTGTTTCATAATTACAAAAAATAATGTTTTAACTCATAAAAAGTAGTAGTTATGAAAAATGTATTATTCGGTTTAGCCGTAGGTGTAGTTGTTGGTTACGTACTTCGCAGGATGGAAGATCAAGGACAGTTCGAATGTCTGGAGAACGAACTCCACGGTCTTACAGATAAGGCGAAGAAAAAAGTAAAGGACGTGGTAGACACGGGTAAAAATCAAGTCGAATACGTCAAAGACAGAGTAGAACATATGGTTGAAAAACCTAAAAGTAATTAAATCTACCTCCCTGTTATTAGGGTAAGAAAAAGAAGCTATCACAAAAAAAGTCAATGATAGCTTCTTTTTTTTCATTTTAGATGTAACGTTTTTTCAAATCCATTCGTCTTATAAGAAAAGAGTATAAATTAATTACACTTCATATGAGAACAAGAATGATGGCCTTATTTGCGTTGATCGCTTTTTGCGCAATGCCTATCGAGGCGAAGAAAGTAAAAGGAAATGGGGATATTATCACGAAAGAAATCTCCGTCAGAGACTATTCTGCGATAAAAGTCGGCTCAACCGCTATGGGGTATAGCGGACAGTTGGTTCAGCTATTCAGCCGTGGGGGAAATCCGTCGTACGTTTTCGGGTATACGCAAGGAGAATCAGCGTCCTTACGAATCACGATCGACGAGAACTTATATCCTTATATAAACGTTCAAGTAAAAAACGAAGAACTTTCAATCTCCACAGAGAATGGTACACAATTAAGCCCTACCCGATTTAAAATAGAGGGCACTTCCAAGAAGCTGGAAAAAATCCAAATGTCCGGTTGTATGGATTTGTCCTGAGAAGCGCTTTATCCGGAGATGATCTGGAAATTATAGCGACAAGGGGTAGCGACGTGAAAATGGAGCAGCCAATCAACGTATCCAATTGCATAATTGAGGCGACCAGCGGTAGCGATATCATCATCAACGATCTTACTACCCGAATAATACGAGGCCGTGCCAGCGGAGGTAGCGATCTCAAGCTACGGGAAAAGCGGAGAACGGCGAATATTCCGCCTCAGGTGGCTCGGATATCAAGGCTTATGATCTTATCTTAAACCAGTTGGAATGTTCCGCCAGTGGTGGCTCCGATATTTATACGCACGTAACCGATTATATCAAGGCTTCGGCAAGCGGAGGTAGTGATGTACATTACAAAGGTTCGGCAAGATCGGATACATCCACTTCCGGAGGAAGCGATATTATAAAAGAGGGTAATTAACACCCTCTTTTTTTACCCTCTTATACATTGAATTTTATAACAAAAGTACTTCCTTTTCCAACTGCGCTATCAACAGAAAGTGTTCCTCCATGAGCTTCCACGAAGTCTTTACTGATAGCCAGCCCTAGACCACTCCCTTGTACCTTCGTTCCCGGCACACGGAAATAGCGATCGAATATACTTTGATGATATCGGGGATCAATACCCTTACCGAAATCTTGCACATAGATCTCCACGCTATGATCTTGCTGGCGGGCACCGATTATGATACGGCCATTCTCCGGGGTATAATGAATTGCGTTCGACAATAGATTCGTCAAGACCCATGCGATTTTCTCGCTATCCACGAAAAGCTTGGAAATCTTCTCCGGGTATTCCACCTCTATATGGCAATTGAAGCGATCAGCTTGCACTTGGTTCGCCTTTATCGCATACTCGATCAATTCGATCGGTTTGGTTATTTTCGGATTCAATTGTAGCTTGCCGGTCTCCACCTGCGTCATTTTCAATAGCTCACTGGTAATTTCCAGTAATCGATTACTACTTTCCTTGATACTTTCCGCCAGTGCTTTTTGCTCGTCGTTCATGGCTCCCACACGGGCATCCTCCAACAATTTCAGCTCATCATGATCGCCGATATCGGAGTTTTCAATTCATGGGAGATCGTCGAGATAAAAGTGGTCTTAGCGGAATCCAACTCCTTAAACTCCGTGATGTTCTTCAATAAGATCACGTCGCCCACATACACCTCCGCCTCGCCATTCTCCAACACACGGATCGGTATATATTGCACTTGAAAATAACTTTCCTTATTATCCGCGTAAATTTTAAGCGGCTCTTTTTTCTCGCTCGGCTGGATCAGTTCCCGAACTAACCTGCGAAGCAAATCGTTCCGTAAGGATAATTCCGAGGCAGACTTTCCGATCACGTTTTCCCGCTTGAGATTCAAGATCGTCAAAGCCTCGTTATTGGCGAAAAGAATCTTACGATCCCGATCCAAGCCTATGATTGGCTCCGTGATACTATTCACGATAGCTCTATATATTTCTTTCCTTGGATAATATCCGCCAACGTACTTTTCCGGTATTCCGTAAGCCGTTCCGCCATCCGGTTAAAGGATTTCGCGACCCCCTCGAATTCATCATATTTAGCGAGATCCAAGCGTTTCTCGTAATTATGGTTAGCGATCTCCATGATACCGTCCATCAACATACGGATAGGGGTATTTATCGAACGGGGGAAACGTATTAAAAAAGCGAAAGCGACCACCATACAAGAGAGGCCAATCCCCCAAATCCAAAATAAAGCCTTTTGAGACGTAGACTCCGCCACTTGGCTTTTCCTGTAGATAGAAGCCATATTCAACTCATGACTTGATTTAAGGCGAGACGTACACGACGGATATTCTCCTCATTACGCTCTTTCGCCAATTGCTCGTATTGAGCGACTAGATGTGAGGTGGCCACGTTCTCATCGACCTCCGTGATATTCTTTTTCTGTAGCCCTAGGTTTTTCTCGAAATCTGCTTGAGCCGAAGGATCGCTATCGATTCGTTCCAGCGCATCCAGCATCCGGCGTGAATAGAGCAAAGAATTATAATTATCGGCCAATATGTTCCTTGTGTCGGCAGACATATCGGAGATGTTCTTTACCGATATACCTCCCAGCAAAACGATCATGGCAAACAGCAGCCCGATTCCGTATCTTAGTTTTGTTTTAATCTTCAGACTCATAGGTGATGTATTTTAAGCGATTATTATTAAGTTTACGTTCAGCAAAGATAAACTATTTAGCAATGTCCGTTTCTCCTTGCATATCTTCAAGATGCTTTCGGGTATACATAAATGCAGAATATGAGACTAAAGCCCATACTCCTCAATCTTCCGATAAAGAGTAGTGAGGCCTATACCTAGAAGGCGGGAAGTTTCGGTTTTATTGCCTTTTGTGTATTTGAGCACTTTTTGGATATGCATTTTCTCTACGCCACTCAGGTCAAAACCGCTATAAGATTCCGTACTCGCCGCAGAGGAGGTTTGCATATTCAAGGGAGGGCATCCAAGGTTAAGGTATCTCCATCGGCAATAATCAGACTACGCTCAATTGCATTACGCAACTCACGTACGTTACCTTTCCAAGCTCGTTTTTTCAGGGCATCTATATATTCGGGCGAAATTGTTCGGATATTCTTTCCCATCTTGGAGGAAAAAGCGGAAACAAAGGCTTTTATATGGAGAGGGATATCCTCGACCCGTTCACGAAGCGCAGGAAGATGGATCTGGAAAACGGAAAGCCGATAAAATAGATCTTCCCGGAAATGTCCTAGCTCGATCTCTTTCTCTAAGTCACGATTGGTAGCGGCAATAATGCGTACATCCACTTTCGTAGTTTTCGTATCGCCGATCTTGATAAACTCCCCGGTCTCAAGGATACGGAGCAATTTCGCTTGCAAGTCGAAAGCCATTTCCCCGATCTCATCCAAGAAGATCGTACCTCCGGAAGCTTCCTCAAACAAGCCTTTTGTCTCTTTCAAAGCACCGGTAAAAGCCCCCGCTTTATGACCGAACATCTCGCTTTCCAATAAATCCCGACTAAAAGAGGAACAATTGATAGCGACAAAAGACTTCCCTTTCCGGGAACTATGTTGATGGATGGATTGAGCAAAGACCTCTTTTCCCGTACCGGTCTCACCAGTCAACAGAACCGGAACCTCCGTAGCCGAGACTTTCTGAGCCAACGCTATCGCCGCTTGGATAGCGGGTGATTTACCGACAATCGTATCAAACGAATATTGCCTCCCGACGAACGTAGCTTCCTTCTTTTGCTGTTGATAAGCGGCAGAAGCTTTCTCCATCGCTTTGGCTACCAGAGGAATGATCTTATTATTATCATCCCCTTTCGTGATATAATCGAAGCTCCATTCTTGATTGCCTGTACGCCATCCGGAATATTACCATGCGCGGTAAGTAGGATGATCTCGGATAGAGGGCGAAGTTTCTTTAAGTCCGACACCAAATCCACACCATTACCATCCGGCAAGAACACATCGCACAATACCACCTCTGGCGAATGTTGCTCCATCTGCCTCAGCCCCGCCTTACAAGTAGCAGCCTGTAAGACCTCGTATCCCTCCAAACCGATAATGCGTGAAAGTAAACCTAAAATCTGCTTCTCGTCGTCGATAATTAAAACTTTGCCCATACACCGGAGTTATTTATTTGGGCACAAATGTACGCTTTTTACCTTTTTCCCAAAAGCATTAAAGCATACATGTTAACGCCGTCTTATTTAAAATCGTCACCTTTCTCCTTGTAATGCTGATAAATCCCTCATCCACCAATCTCCCGATTTCCTTCGATAAAGCCGGGCGGGTAACACCAAAATACTCCGCTAACTGCTCTTGGGTATGTTCTAGTTCCACGACATTCGAATCCTTTTGCTGATGTTCGAATAAGTAATAAATAAAGCGGTTCCGGATGCCACGAAACGAAAGCACCTTCAAACGAGTCATCGTACATTTATTACAGCTTGTACTGACACAAAGGAAATTATGCAGGAATAACGGCATAGAATGCATTAAGGTAAATACAGACTCCTTGGAACCCTTAAGCAATACCACATCCTCATCGACGGTAAAAGTAGCGGGGAATTGGTTTTCTCGGAAAAGATATGAGGCGTAGCGAACGTGCGTGGAGCTGTATCGTCTCCACGCGCACGATGTTACCTGATACGTCCAAAACATCCACGTTCAATTTTCCCTCCAATAAAACATGAAGGGCGTTACAAGTCGTCCCTTGATGAATTATGGTTTTTCCTTTTGGATGCTCCTCTACTGTATATTCAAGTTTATCCAAAAACTCTTCCCGCATCTTAAGCGTAAAATTCTTAAAAAGCGGGATTTTAAACATATCGGTTATATCCATCGTATCTTGTTTTGAAAAAAGGTTTACTCCTGCAAATATACCCTTTTCCTTGAGAACTGTTACCATTTCGTCGTGAATATAGTTGGATTAATATTTATTGATAACCAACCCCAATCTTGCCAATGAGACGGATTTCCACCCTTCACGGCCTTCATGGTATTCGTACCCAACATCGTAGAATATCCCGCGGATAATTTCACGTCTTTCATAATTACCCAATCCACTTGGAAATCCAATTCCGAACCTAAACCTTTACTCAATTTATCATTACCTTCGTATACGTCGCCCGTGATGGAGAAATAATGATAGGCTAAAGACAGGTTTACCTTGGAAGAAGGTTTATAAGCTACATTTATCTGATTATCCCATAAACCCGGATCAATCCGTTGACAAAAGAGGAGGCGTAGAAATAATCCATGGCACCATAAACTTATGATGGTTCCGTACAGAGGATCAAACGCCTTATATTTCCCGTCGGCCCATCCGAGCCACTCAGATAATCACTACCTACACCGATCTTCCATTGCGGATCGATTTGATAAGCGGCGTTTACCGCCCATAAGAAAGCGGAAACATCCCGTCCGCTTTTCGTCTTGCCGAATTGATAATAGATAGTACCACCTATCGTCCAGTTACTAGGCGTATAGATCAGGTTCGTTCCTAAGGTTTGCAGGTATTTTGTATCCGAGTTTTGTTTCTCGGCATCACCGCCTTCCATCCCTAAGTTCATAAACAAGAAGGATGCGTTAAAACTCTTGTCGAAGAGATGCTTATACCAAAGGGTTTGCATCGTTTTATAGGGTTGCGCACCCGGAGCGTAATACGTTCCTCCGATCGTTTTCTCATCATTCTGGTTGAACGCGAGAATTAAATGCATTTGGTTATTCGTGTTCTCGTAGCCTAGCTTCAAAGCATCATATAACGACCGGCCACGTTCCAATCCAACGCACCCATGATACGCTCGTCATCGTATACCAAGATTGTCGACCTAGCTTAGCGAAGAAACCCGATCCGAAATCCAGCTTCGCCCACGCCTCATTCAAGATAAAACGGCCATTCTTATCGATCTGAGGATCCTGCCCCCATACGCCAACATGTTGCGCGGACAAGCCGATAGACAAACGATCCCGCTCATACCCCAAAGAAAGGCGGGCACGGTTATTGATAAACCCGGTGGACTCGGCATCTTTAGGCCGGGGGAATAAGACCCCGTTCCGGTACTCGGCTCTCGGACGTATCTGTACTTTCATCGAGAACGTGTTCTCTTTCGTATTTTGTGTTTCTTCCGCTTGCGCGAAAAGGGCCACGGAAAGCAAGCCCGCTACTAAAACAACTAGTCTTTTCATATACCTCTGATTTTAATTATTCCATATTATAAGTATGTACACTATATCCTCGTGCGGAGGGTAGATAATTCACGCCAATCCAACACACCTGTAGCAAAAGAAAAGAGAAAACCAAAAGCCCCAACGCCGCCGAATAACGCAAGTGATGACGAAGGCGATAATGGATATAAATCAAGTACCCCAACCAAGTGGCAGCCGCCCATGTCTCCTTCGGGTCCCAATTCCAATAATGCCCCCACGCCTCCTTGGCCCATAAAGCGCCGAACAGCATCCCAATCGTGAGAAAGGCCATACCGACATATACCAAGTTATCGCATAAACTCATCATCCCCTCGTCAATCCCCTTCTTCCTCGCACGGATCAGCAGGTAAATGGCGATAAGGGCTGCGGCGCCCAGCATGGCATAAGAGAACATATAGACAATCACGTGCGGAGCGAACCACGGACTTTGCAAAGCGGGCATCAAGGTCTTGTTATGTATCTCCGGCTTAAACAGATTGACACAGATAAAGACAAAGGCCAACAATGTACTAAAGGAAAGTATCCATTATACCGCCAACGGACATAAGTGATCACGCCCGCCACCGGCAAGAAGAAAGAATACCATAGACGAGTCTCGCCCATCGTGCGCAAGGGCGGCCTCTCCAACGAGATCCACATCCCTATGATAAAAGCGGAGAATATAGCCCAAGCCAAACACGGTCCAAGCGACAGCCCCCTTGGAAAAAGAAGGACGATAAGCCAACCATGCCCCACCTATCCAGCAAATAACGCCGGAGCGGCGAAATAAATAAAGTAACTCCAATCCATACTATTCTTTTTTTACAGGAGCGGATAGGAATAATCCGATCGCCCCGGCTATCATCATTAAGATCCCTGTATAAACGATCGGCAACCATGGATCTCTCACCAACTCAAATACACTCATCCGGCTCCATTTACCTTTCGTCTCGTCGTAACTCAATTGGTAGATTTTCCATCCGGCAATAGAGAGTGGCTTATTCACCTCGATACACGCCTCCTTGGTCTGTTTATTTTTCGTATAGACCATTACGTCCGAGGCAAAGCGTCTCGGTTCCCGTTCCGGCATCACCATACTGACCGCATCATCCAGTTGGAGCGATATGTATGGAAAGATATAGCTGCCACAACTCACCCAGCCTTCCTTCTGCCGTCCGGTAAGTTCGTTACGTGCTTTTACGTATAAAGCGGTGGTCGCCCCCTCGGAGTGAAATTCCACGAAGTTTATCGTATCCTGCCCCATCACGCAAGCCGCCATCGGTAGTGAACGGGTAACCTCAACCTTCCAGCCTTGCAGGTTTCCGGCTAAGGGAATTTCCTCCACCAATATGTTCTCGGGTTGCTTTTCAGGAAGCGCTTTTCCGGTCGTATTGTCGATTAGCATTAACTTAGGAGGATATTCATCAATCGTAAACGAACGAAGCTCGATGGCAAGCGGTAGTTCTATCATCTCGTTCTTCTCGTCCGAAGCCCTCCACTCAGGATTCTCCAGCGGAACCGTCATCCGTAAACGGCGTAAATCCCCGTTTCCCAAGATCGCCGCCAGCAGCGTGATAAATAAACCGACATGGTTCAGCATAAACGGAACATCCCTCCAGCGGAACGATACGATACGCTTCAATGTGACAAAGCCCAAGACAAACAAGAAATAGAGAAACAGCAGGACAAAAGGCCACGACATCGTAATCCGCTCGATACCCGGACCCACAAATCCCATAACCAACACAACTGACAAAAGAGCCGACAAAGAGGTAATGCTCGCCGTTAACCCGGAAAACCACTGGACAACCGTGATTTTCCGGCCAACAACAAACCCTATACATAGAACCAACAGAAAAATCAATCCTCCGGCCACATTCACCGGATATTGGAACAACCCTGCCTGAACCGGGCCGGTGATCAGTTGCAAGCCAAATCCCGTAATCAGTAAACCGGCACAGATGGCCCAGCCTTCAGCATATCCCCAAGGTTGTTTCCACATAATCAAATGTTCTTCGCTAAACGATTATTCTCTTGCGCCTCTTTCACCCATTGAGGAACGATTGTATTTAGGAATTTTTCCTTGGCGGTACGTTCAGCGGCCATATCCAAACCGATATATTGCTGAGCCTTTTCTTTCGTAGAGAAGTCCGGCATCGGAACATCATCCGTATAACCTAATTTCGCTAACACTTTCGCGGTAGCCAGACGAGCCTGCATCGCCTTATCCATCCATTGCCTAATATCCTTTGAATCTCTTGCGGAGCGTGGAACGCGCCACCATGAGAAGCCACGCCGAAATCCCAACGCCATTGTGCCTCGACGGATCAATTTCAATATCATCTTTCATCTGATCCTCGGTAGCTCCCTTATCCCACGCGAACTTCGCCTCTACATGCGCTTTCGCCAACTCGGTCTCCAAACGGTTACGCATCTCGTTCGCCTTATTCTGACGCTCGTACACATTATTGCGTAAAGTCTCCTCGCTCTCACGGTGGCAAACCTGACACGTACGGTCGATCATAGCCAACGGGCTTTGGATATGGTGGTCACTATATTTCACGCCCCCCTCCGCTCTTATACGGCATATGGCAATCGGCGCAAGATACACCCCGCTGCGCATGGATACCCATCTGGGAGATCTCATAATCCGGATGCTGTGCCTTTAAAATCGGAGCACGGCTTAGCTTATGCGTATAATCGGCGAAACCGGCCTCATCGTAATAAGCTCCATATCCTCAACCGTAGAACCTTTATCCCAAGGGAAAGTCAAGTATTTACCATCGCCCTTGAAATAATATTCCACGTGGCATTGCGCGCAAACCAAGGAACGCATCTCTTGTTGAGTCGCTTTCGTGATGTCCTTGCCTTGACGCTGGAAAGCCTCGATCAAAGCCGGGCGACTGATATGCAGGTTCATATTCTCCGGCTCATGGCAATCGGCGCAACCGATCGGATTCACGATCTCTTTACCCAGAGAAGCCCATTTGCCTTATAGAAATTATCCACGCCCATCGCTTGCATCATACGGGGAACATCCGGGCTTTTGCAAGTCCAGCAAGTAGCCGGTTGCGGCCCCTCGTTCTCTGTCATCGGAGCGCCTACACGCAACGTGTTACGCATATCCTCGATCGCATGCATATGCTCTCGGGGTAGAATAATCCTTAGAGAAAGCGTAACCAGCCCAAAGGATCACCATTTCCGGACGAGCCTCCAGAACATCGACCGCCTGATTTCCATTGTATAAACTCTTGAAACTCGTATCCGCCGTAGCCTCCCAAGTCTGGTACTCACGTGGATAATTCGATTCGAACTTATCATTGCGAGCCTCGATTCCTGTGATCTCCGTCTTCTTATTATTCATTACGCTAGTGACCTCCGCATGTCTCTCGTTCACGGAAGCAGCGATCATACCCAAAACAAAAACAACGACCATGGTTCCTCCAAACAGCAACCAACCTTGCCATGATTTTAATTTCTTTTCCATAACTATACTGATTTATTATTATTTACTTAGCATATCTTTTAACCAGTCCGGCGATACGGACTTCGGATAAGGCACCAACGCATTCGGTGTAGAAGACAGGCTGTTCGTACCTCCGTGCGGCACCTCGCGATGGCAATCCCAGCAAGCTTTCCCTTCTCCCGCCATTGCCATCTCATGATCGATCCTTCCAGTATCCACGAATTCCGTATTCAACTGCGTATGGCAACGGATACAGTTATTCATGATTACCTCCGCGCTCTCGTCGATCGCCTGTATCACTTGCGGTTCCCCTCGCATCATGAATACCGAGGCGTGGCGCATTCCGTCCATACCCTTGAAGAACCACTTCTTCACGGCGTTCTCGTGCGGCACATGGCAGTCGTTGCAAGTGGCGTTACGGCTGTGCGAGCTATGATTCCATGTAGCATAATAAGGGCCCATAATGTGGCAATTCACGCAAGTAGCCGGGTCGTCGGACAAATAAGTCCACGCCCGGGAAGCATATAAGGTATAAGACCCTAGCCCGCAAAGGACACCTCCGGCTATGATAGCGGCTAGTTTCCAAGTTCTTGTCGGGAACAGCGTTTGTATTATTTCTCTTATTTTCATACCGCTGATTCTTTAATATTGGTTTATGAGACACAAATATCCTAAACTTGCGTGTAGGAAATTGTAATAAATATTACATTGCACGAAATTTTATGCGTAAAATGAAAAGATTGTTATTTATCTCGGTCTCCGCACTCCTTTTATGTTCTTCGTGCGTGAGTAAAAAGAAATACCTCCTTGCCGAGAACGGCCGGTTGGAGGCGATCGGACGTGGCGACGCCTTGAAGGAGGAATTGATTAAATGCAAGGACGATAACGACGCGCTCAACAACCGGATCGCCGCCTTGATAAGGGATACGACCACAATGGGGCGTGATATCCGTAATTACCAGACCATGTTGAATACCAATATGGGTGAGCAGGACAAGCTGAATGCCTTGTTACAGCAAAAGATGAGTGAGCTGGACGAGCGTGAGCGTACCATCAACGAGCTACAGGATATGATGAACGCACAGAACGCAAAGGTACAGAATTTGTTGAGTAGCGTGAAAGACGCTTTGCTGGGTTTCAACAGTGATGAGCTGACCGTAACCGAGAAGAATGGTAAAGTATATGTAGCCATGTCGGATAAGCTTCTGTTCCAATCGGGTAGCGCAAAGGTCGATAAACGAGGCAAGGAAGCGTTGGCTAAGTTGGCCGAGGTGTTGAATAAGCAAAACGATATAGACGTTTATATAGAGGGCCATACGGACAGCAAGCCGATCAATACCGCCCAATTCAAGGATAATTGGGATCTAAGCGTGATCCGTGCGACCTCCGTAGTGCGTATCCTTACCAAAGATTACGGGGTGAATCCGCTACAGATACAACCTTGTGGTCGTGGGGAGTTTATGCCGGTCGCTGATAACGAGACCGCCGATGGACGTAGCAAGAACCGCCGTACGGAGATCATCATGGCTCCGAAGTTGGATAAGTTGATGCAGATGTTGCTGTGATAATGATATTGTCAAGCTCCGGGTATTATCTACTGCCGGAGCTTGGCTAAAAACATTCCGTTCACTCTTCTAAATGATAGACAACACATCGATACCTCAATTCCGATGGTTTACAAGGAATCCATACATCCATATCCTCTCCATTTACAGAACGAATGATATGGAGTAGAGCCGTATCATAAATATCCGTCCTTTCTCCGACAGAGACCGATCCACTTTGAGCGCACGACCGGACATGGAACTGAATATCCGCAAGATCATATACCTCAGACCTAAGATAAGGATAAAAACCTATTATTGAGCTCAATGTATCCTCCCAAACCCAAATACTATTTCCATCATCCTGATACGTATATTCCGTCCTTACCACATAGGACTTATAGGTGTAAGAACCCGTATAACCAAACTCATCCCCTACGTTATAAGGCAAACGTCCTTCACTAGTAGCCAGCTCATGCGCAAGAGTGAACCCTACAATATCCAAGGTATCACCACTTACGATCTCTATCGTCGGTTCAGAATGCAAATCATCCTTACCGAGATCCACCACCCGTGAGCAAGCCACATTAAGGCCCATCATAAAAGTCAGATATATAACAATTAAATGTCTCATATCATTCTATATTTTTTAATTGATCAAAGTCTTCTATTCGGAGATAACGCCACCGCAACTCCTCCGGTCGTACAGGAAGCCAGCGATCGATCTTCTCTCCATCTGAGTTCTTCTCTACATATATTAAATAGGTACACGCCAGCACTTGCTTCTTATCCTTTTGCACGCCAAACGTACTGATAACGAAGCCATACGAACTCAAATCCTCCGAGAATCCAGCTTTCTCATCCCAAAAGTGTCCTATACCTATGTCATAAATGCTATCTTCCAATAAAACCACCCTTGCCTCATACGAGAAATAGAGATAAGAGGCATTCATATCAAACTCTCGCGCAACATCCCCGGGCAATGTTCCCCATTTCGCGTCATACGCCTCACAAGCCGTGAAGCCCTTCACCAATATGGAATCCATCCCTAAGTCACCCCCCAGATGAATCGTATCCGGCCTTGAATATAAAGTCATCTGATAGCGATTTTAACCTCATCATCCCCACAACCAGCCAGAAATAGAGCTATAAATAGCCCACACAAAAACAAACCTTTATTCATATCCACTCTCTTTTATTTTATTTAAAATGAAAACGATATAGATAAGCAGATATTACTTGAGCGTAACATTTATCCCATGAAACCCAAGCCTTCATACACAAGCCATACTGGTTTATTATCCGGATTCCATAAGTAAAAAACAGCATTCCAAATTTATCGATTACATTTGATAGCGAAATACAAGATATACAAGAAAGCGATCAACGGGACGATGAAACCCAGCGCCATATTCTCCTCGCCGATATATCCCATCAGCATCGGACTGAAAGCGCCGCCGGCGACTCCCATCACGATATAAGAAGAGGCTTTCTTGGTATAAACGCCCATACCTTCCAGCCCCAAGGCGAAAATCGTAGGGAACATGATGGACATGAAGAAAAAGGATAAATAAAGAGCGTATAGCGAAAGCGTACCTACGGAAGCCACCACCAAAGCCATACAAACGGCACTCAACAAAGAATACCAATCAGCAAGCGGCCCGGAGCCAACCACTTCATCGTAAAACTACCGCTCAAACGCCCGATCATAAACAAGGCCATTCCACCGAATGCCAAAATACGAGACGCTCGCAAATTACTGATACCCGGGTCCATCTCCGTCACGTAATTAATAAAGAACCCGAAGATTCCCGTCTGCGCGGCGCAATAACAGAATTGGGCGACCACGGAACGTACAAACTGCCTACGTTTCCATAGGGAGGCAGCGGGTTTCTCCTCGACAATAGCGGTCACCTCCTCCTCTTCTTCCGGCTTAATCTCCGGCAACTTCGTGAAAAAGAAAAGCAACGCTACGAACAAGACGATACCACCTACCAAGATATAAGGTTTAGTCAACGCCATCGAATCTCCCTCCGATGCCCCGAATATCAACAAACCACCTACCAATGGCCCCAATATCCAACCTAATCCATTAAAAGACTGGGATAAGTTCAGCCGTTGCGCAGCGGAAGCGGACGGCCCCAATATCGTAGAATAAGGATTCGCCGCCGTCTCCAAGATACAAAGCCCGCAAGCGATCACAAACAAGGCGATCAGGAAAGGCGTAGCCGAATGCAAAAAAGCCGCCGGGATAAACCCAAAAGCTCCGATAGCGAACAATAGCAAACCCATGATAATCCCTTTCCTATATCCGTAACGTTTCATGAACGCCCCCGCCGGCAACGCCATCAAGAAATAAGCGATATACGTAGAGAATTGCACCAAACCGCTCTCTGCCTTGGTCATCGTGAAGACTCCTTGAAAATGCTTGTTCAGCACATCCAAGAGTCCGTGGGCGAATCCCCAAAGCAAAAACAAACTCGTGATCAAGATAAACGGGACCAAATAAGATTTCCCTCCCGGGGCGGCCACCAGCAACTGTTTCTTTTGTTTTTCCATCCTTCCGTCTATTTACTCGCGCCCGGCAATTTAAACATACATTCCATTAACTGCCATTTCTCCGACGAGGAACTTCCCGGAACGGCTTTCTGATACTTCGCCACGAAGTCCTCCCATTCCGCTTGCTTATCCATCGTCGCCAAACGGGCGAACGACGCATCCCAATCAAAATCATCGGGCGTCTCCACGATCATGAACAACCGGGTTCCCAAACGGTAAATCTCCATATTCAAGATCCCTACCGCACGGATTCCTTCCGGTATCTCCGGCCAGATATGTTCCGGCGAATGCCAATAGCAATACTCTTTTATCAACTGCTCGTCCTCTTTCAGATCCAAGGTCTGACAATATCTTTTCATAACATTGTTTTTAAAATGAAGTCGCGAAGGTACAAAAGTATCCTTAATCCAGATAAACATCTTCGCCCGGATGCTTATAATAGGCATACATCCGTTGGATCTGCTCCGGCAGCACACGCTCCAAGGACAACGGGGGCAACTCCTCCAATCGAAAGAAGCCTTTCCCCAAGATATCGAAGGTCTCGGTAAACGACCCGCCCTTCAACTCGCAAAGGATAAAAAACTTATATACATAATAAGGTATAGCGGGATGCGGATGCTTGCTCATATCCATCACGGCCAGCAAGCGGACCGGAAGCACATCCAAGCCCGTCTCCTCTTTCACCTCTTTCGCCGCTACCTCTTTCGGGGAATACCCCACATCGCTCCATCCGCCGGGCAACGACCAACATCCGTCCATTTTCTCACGGACCAGCAAAATCTCGTCTTTCTCGTTAAAGACAACCGCACGGATATCGACTTTCGGGGTTACATACTCTTGGGCCGGGCGGTAACCACTCGCCACATCATCGGGCTTCAATCCGGTAGCCAGAGCCGTTATTTCATCACTTAGGCGGCTCAACTCTTCATAACGTTCCGTATCGTACTCGCTTAATGAATAAACCAACCCCGTCTGAGACAAGGCCCGGATACGTTGGGCCAATAAAATCAATTCCTTACTTCTAGACATACAATTTTACTGTTTTAGATAACATGATCCTATGATATAGTTAATATGATTGGCGGAATCTCTCCGCAAGTCTATCGCCTCCAAAATAATGGCGGATGAATCCAGATCGATCCGGAGAAGATCGGGATAGACGGACTCTGGGATAGGAGCCAGCTGCGAAAGCCCGACTTTCCGCAATTGCCCGTCCAAAAAACCATCATAGGATTTTTGATAGACCAAGACATCCTCTTCATCGAAAACCGCAATCGTATCATTCTCCGCCACTAACCGAGCAGCATCGCTCATTTTATAACTCCGTAAGCTCGCCATTGTATTATATCCCCGGATATCAACCGGCTTATCCGAGGAAATATGAATATACTCCACCTCCCAAGACTTCTTTATCGGATCATCTTTTCGAGACATTTGGGAGATATGTTCAATATTTTTGGCCGTCATCCCCGGGATATAAGTTACGCTCGCCAGCAAAAGGATCGCCCAACAGGCTACGTATAAATAAGATGCCCAACGTTTGACGGAAAATAAAACGGCAGCCCCGGTCAATATCAACCCCACGACAACTAAATAAACCCTTGGTTCGGTAAACCCATACTCACGAATCCGATAAAGCGTGCCTATCCAAAACATCACCAACGCCGGAAACACGGCAAGGCTGGCATGATCATAAAACCAATCGTAATACCTCCGGGTAAGAAATACCTGACATCCTTTTAATATAAACACAGCGGCAGTAAAACTTACCACTATAGAAGCAACCGCTCCCTTAGGCAATGACCACAGGACAGCGATCTTAATAAAATACAGATACAAGATCACCGCATAAATAAGCAATGCCGGAGAAAGCACATAGTTTAGCAAAACATCAAATAGCTTGCTCTTGAAAGGAAGCCAAGATCGCTCCCTTCGTTCATTAAACATCAAGAACAATAGTGGGAAAATGATGCTAAAAACGACAAAGGCCGTATAAGCGATTATTCTTTCTGCCTCATCTTGCCAGATCTCGAAAGTATATTGGATTGACTTATAGATCGATCCGGATAACAGATAAATAACCACCGAAAGCCCGCCCGCATATAAAAGCGACCGGACAAAGAAAAGCGTATTTTCCACAAAGCGCTTGTTATCTTTCATCCATCCACTTCCCAAATAAACGAGTATCACAATGATCAACGAAACCAGATGCGTAGAAGAGAAAGATCGCTCTACCGGCATCATTAAAAAAGGAATCCATAACAACGCCGAGAAATAATACAACAAACGTCTCCTCATCCTCGCGCAACACCTGTTCAAGGTATAAACAAACAAGAAAACAACTGGCATATACTGTAGTACCATGTCGAAAAAACTACCCTCGCTTTCATAATCATAACATCCCATCGCACAGGCCAAAACCGAAAGCGACACCTCTACCGGATGGCTCTGTACCGCAGCTTTCATTCGCAGTCCAAACAGCTCTATCTTTTTTTCTCATATACGAACCGATTTACTAATTAAAAACGTCTAAAGATAAAAGTTATTATCCAACCCGTCATTCTATCGTGCCAAAATAACGTATATTATGCCAATATTACAGATTTCCGTTTCATTGTATTTTATTCCAGTTTCTAAAAGATATTATTCCCTGCACCCGCATCCCCCGAATCATAAGTTCCCCATGCGTGGGTTAAACCTTATTCAATCTCTTTTATCCGCATTAACACACACATTATCAGATTGCATGCCATTTGAAGTATCTATAGCGAATTCGAGATTAAAAAGGACGAGTTCAGAAATAAGAATAGTAAATAGAATGTTTAACTAATAATTGGAGGACTGTATTATGACACCGATGAGAAGAAGTCAAAATTGGTTACCGTATGTATTCAATGATTTATTTGACAACGACTGGATGATAAAAGCAAACTCTACAGCTCCAGCCATCAACGTGATAGAATCCGATAAGGATTATCGAGTGAGGTAGCCGCTCCCGGTATGACGAAGAATGATTTCAACATCAAGATCGATGAGAACAACAACTTGGTCGTATCTATGGAGAAAAAAGAAGAAAAGAATGAGGATAAGAAAGACGGACGCTATCTGAGACGCGAATTCTCTTATAGCAAGTTCCAACAAACCATGGTTTTGCCTGACAATGTAGAGAAAGACAAGATTGAGGCGAAGGTTGAGAACGGCGTCTTGAGTATCAGCATACCGAAAAGAACTGAGGAAGAGGCTAAAATGGCCGAGAAAGTAATCGAGATCAAATAACCTCGATACACTTTCCTTCGTAAAAACTCAACAAAACCGATAATGCTTGTTCTATTTATAAACAACATAAAATAGAATAAGCCATTATGATTTTAAGCAGAAAATTATCAGATGCTCTCAACGAGCAAATCAACATGGAGATGTGGTCATCCAACCTATATTTATCCATGTCGGTACATTTCACTCAGATAGGGCTGGATGGTTTTGCGCATTGGACGTTAAAACAATCGCAAGAGGAACTTGAACATGCCTATAAAATGATCGATTACTCAATCAAGCGTGGCGGACAAGTGACGATCGGAGTAGTTAATTCCGTTCCTACAGCATGGGGAGAGCCGTTGGAGATTTTCCAGCATATCTACGAGCATGAGGTGCATGTATCCGGATCAATCGACAAGATTGTCGATATCGCTTCCGAAGAGAAAGACAAGGCGACACAAGATTTCCTATGGGGCTTCGTCCGAGAGCAGGTAGAGGAAGAGGCTACAGCGAAAAATATTGTCGAGAAACTTAAATTATACGGAGAACATCATGCCGTATTAATGGATCATCGATTAGGAAAAAGATAAACGAATACCTGCTTGTCATGCCTATAAATGGACCTAAAAAGCCATGTCGTCTTCTTGGGATGGCATGGCTTTTTTATAGAGGTCAAAGCCCTAAAGCCTGACGAATCGCCTCACTCCACAATTCGCCTAACCGGACCGCTCCTTTCTCATTCGGATGAAGATAGAACACTCCGGAGTTACCCTTCTCCGCTTGGAAATCTGTCAAATGGTTTTCCTTAAAGTAATCAAATCCCTTCGTATCTCCCAGAAAGACTTGTCCGGGAAAATGAGACGCATAATAATCGACTAATCGTTGTATTTGCGGATAATAATCTTGGAGCCTTCGTAAGCCTTCTTCCAAATATTTAGCCCCATTATACGTATTCGGCTATACCATAAAGGACGATGTACCACAATACGGCAATTCGGGTATAAAGCTAATAAGCGATTGATAATTGTCTTCATATTCTCATAATACCACTCGGGCGCTACCGGGCAACCGTTCGCTGCTTCTATCGCGCTATCGTTCGTCCCCAGCATAATAGAGAATACCAAATCCGCCCAAGTCTCATCCTTAAATTTATCGGCAGCACGTACGGCCCACGGGAAAAGCGTATTCGTATCCGGCAAATAATCAACGGTAGTGCATCCGCTCTGTCCTCTATTGGAATACTTGACTGAAGCCACTTCCGGGCACTTGCTTAAAAACAACGCAGCCTTTACAGGAGGCGCATCATGGACAGCTTCGGTAACCCGGCGCCAAACGTGATACTATTCCCGATAAATACGATATTCACATAACGTTTATTGTTTGCGGCTGAAGCAGACCAACACATAACGATACTTATTAAAATACATATGATTCCCTTAATTTGTCTCATGGCTCCCATTCAATTGATTCTCCTGCGAAGGTAAGAATAATTTGATTATCTCGGGATGTTTTTCAAGCCAAGCACGGGCTGATCGCGATTCCGTACGTGTCCCGTCTTCCATATAATACATCAATTCGCTCAGTTGTTCATCGGTTAACTTAAAGTTCTTGAAAAAAGAGGCTGCATATGGATCTTTCTCAGAGAATCCTTTCGTAGCGATAACCTCGATATGCTCCGAGTCTCCAAATTCCTCTTTCGGGTCTTCCAAGAATTTTAACGGATAACGTGAGAACATCCAATGAGGGGTCCATCCGGTAACCACGATCCATTCGTTCGCATCAATCGATTTCTTCAAGAAAGCAACCATCGTAGCCCCACTGGAAGATTTCAAATCAAAATCCAAAGAATAATCTTGAACCGCCTTATCCGCCGAGTTCATCAAACCGGCACCGGCATCGATCCCTATAATCTCACCTTTAAACTGATCTTTATGGGCATTCAAATCCTCGATGGAACGAATGGTAACGTACTCCGGAACTACCAAGCCCAATTTCGCATGCTCATAAACCGTTCCGAGTGTCTCAAGCCGGTCACCGTATTGTTCCATATAATCCGCATGGGTCACCGGTAACCATGCATCCAGAACACATCCGCTTTTCCCGAAGCGACAGAAGTAAAGATCGGGGCGATATCCGCATTTTTTAATGTTACCCGATATCCTTGATCCTCTAATATCACTTTGGCTAAGTTGGTCATAGCGATGCCTCCGCCCAATTAGCGTACGCTATCGATATTTTCTTTCGATCCTTGCTATCCACACAACTGAAAATAAATTGTAAGGTCACTAAAAGCATACAGCATCCAATAATAATCGTAAATCGTCTCATATATCTATTTCTTTCTTTTCTATGTTTCTTATTTCTTTTGTTTATTCACTTTACCTTTCGCCCAGCCCTGCGTAATACGGTCCAAGATAATAGCCAAGATAACGACCGCTATACCTCCTTCGAAACCTAAACCTATTTTCATTTGGGTAATTCCTCGCAAGACAATCTCACCCAATCCTCCTGCCGAGATCATGGCCGCTATAACTACCATAGAAAGTGAAAGCATGATCGTTTGATTCACTCCCGTCATGATCGTAGGCAAAGCCAATGGCAATTGCACCTTATAAAGCAACTGAGAGGAAGTAGCGCCAAATGAGCGGGTAGCCTCCACAATATCGGCCGGGACTTGACGGATTCCCAGATCGGTCAGCCGTACAACCGGAGGCATGGCGAAAATCACCGTTGCGAAAGCGCCGGGTACCGGTCCCAAACCAAAAAACAAAACGGCTGGTATCAAGTAGACGAAAGCCGGCATCGTTTGCATCAAATCCAAGACCGGATGGATGATCTTATCCGCCCGATCACTGCGTGCGGTCCAAATTCCTAACGGAACTCCGATCATCAAGGCGATGATGGTAGAAGACAGTACCAAGGCCAAAGTCTGCATCGTTTCCACCCAGAAACCCATTCCGTAAATTAACAATAGACCCAATGCCGTGAACACGCCGACTCCTTTTCCTGCCTTGAACCAAGCCAACAATGCCAAGCCCAAAATCATCACATAAAACGGAATCCAAGTCAGCCCATCTTGAAAAGCATCGATAAATCCTCCGACCCCATCATTTATCACATCAAAAAAACGAGCGAAATGCTCAGTCAGCCAATTAATGGCAATCTCTATATATTTTCCTATATTTATCATAATTCTATCGCATTTTGAACAATTTGATCTATTTCCTCTTTATCCTTCCCCGTCATCTCGATTATAATCGATGAAGTAGAAACCAAGCCAGCCAATTGGTTGGCCTCATTAACGACCGGTAAGGCCTGCCGGATCTCCGGTAACAAAGGAAGCATATCCTCAACCGTCGTGTTTTCCAGAACCGAAGGCACCTCTTTCATCACAATCGATGAGAGATCATGATTCCCCGCTTTCCGAAGAGCCAAGACATCTTTCAAACGAACCTCGCCCAGAAATTGCCTATTCCCATCCACGACCGGCAATACATATAAGTTTTCTCTTTCATTTTCCTCAACACGGTCTCCGGGCCATCTTTACGGATACGAGCGACAACCGGCTGGGTTATCATAATCGATGAGGCCGTAACGATACGTCCACGATCTACATTTTCCGTAAATCTAGAGACATAATGATTGGCCGGATCTGTCAAGATCTCCTCACGGGGTACCTTACTTGCACGACCTCCCCGTCCTTTCATAATGGCGATACGATCCCCCAACTTAATCGCCTCGTCAAGATCATGCGTAATAAAGATGATCGTTTTTTGCATCTTCTCTTGTAGTTTCAATAGCTCATCCTGCATCTGTACACGGATCAATGGATCTAAGGCAGAAAAAGCCTCATCCATCAAGAGCACCTCGATCATTCGAGATCGCACGGGCCAATCCGACACGTTGCTGCATACCTCCAGACAACTCGCTAACCTTCTGGTTCTCGTATCCTTTTAACCCTACTAGGGCTACACTTTCCACAGCTTTCTGGTCTCTTTCTTTTTTAGGAACCCCTTGTAACTCCAAGCCAAAAGCGATATTACTCAATACCGTGCGATGGGGCAGCAATCCAAAATGCTGGAAAACCATAGCCATTTCCTTACGCCGTATATCCAATAATTCTTTATCCGAGGAAGTCGTTATGTTTTTTCCGTTGATAAAGACTTCTCCCAAAGAGGGTTCGTTCAATCGGTTAATACAACGTAACAGCGTAGATTTTCCACTTCCGGAAAGTCCCATTATCACAAATAACTCCCCTTCCTCAATCTTTAGGTTCGCATTACGTACAGCTACCGTGCAACCCGTTTCTTTCAAAATGTTTTGTTTACTTTTTCCCGCTACTAGCATTCTTTTCGCACGCATTTTCTCCGGGCCGAAAAGAATAGATAAATTCTTTATTTCTATTTTCGTCATATAAAATCCTTGATTACAGGTATGATACAAAAAGATTAGGCCATAAGTCCAGAATTTCTTATGGCAAAACATAAACCAAAAGCATGTATAAGTTAATGCTTATTATGGAAATTGACTACAACCTAAATCATCTCTTATATAGACAACCGAATTTCAAAGAGTATTGTTCACTAGTTTTTCCAACTATTGGGTCTTTTCATAGGTAAAGTGAAAATAAATGTAGAACCAAATCCTTCTTCGGAAATCACTGAAATATTACCGCCCATTTTTAATACCAGACCTTTACAAATTGCTAATCCCAATCCAACTCCTTGCTCAAAATCGCTTAATTGCACGAATCGGGCAAAGATATTATCCAATTCATCCTTAGGAATGCCACAACCTGTATCCGAGACATAAAACTTAATCATTTTCTCCTCAGCCTCAATTGTATATCCAAACCAGATACGACCTTTTTTTAGTATGCTTAACCGCATTCGTCAATAAATTCATGCAGATTTGCCATAATCGATTTCGATCTATATTAAATATGATATCGGGACATGCATCCAAGGTCATTTCCACCCCTTCCGGTCTACGTAATTGTATGGAGTTATATAGATCTTTCATAAAGGAAGGTAAATAAACATCCATATAAGTAAACGTCATCATATCAGACTCGATTCTGGAAATATCCAAAACATCATTTACTATACTTAAAAGTAAATCATTGTTCATCTTGATCAAACTAATATAATTTTGGCGCAATTCCGAATCCTCCTCCACTCCTAACAAATCAGAGAAACCGACAATAGCGTTCAACGGCGTACGGATCTCATGGGTCATATTCGCTAAGAAAGTAGACTTAAGCATATCCGCCTCCTCCGCTTTTTCCTTGGCACGGATCAAGTCTTCCTCAAACTCCAATCGTTCTTGATCATCGATCATACAACCAACAATCAAATTCGGGAAGCCATTCTCATCTTTCTCATGCGTCTTACCGATCACCTCATAGATCCGATAGGTGTTATCATCGTTCTTTAGACGAAAATCTATTTTATATTCATCCAATTTATTCGTACGGATCGTATTGAATAGATAGAAAAAGTCACCAGAATCGTCCGGGTGACGAAGTTGCGGCAAAGCCTGACAGATGAACTGATTACGTTTCAATAAACTATTGGTCGTGCCATAAAACTGGAAACAACGGTTACAATGTACTTTATCGCAAGACTTAAACCGGCTGAAATTAAAAGAATAAGTCGTAATCTTGCTATTCTGCAAAGCAAGCTCCATCATCATCCGGCTTTCGGACAACTTACTGCTTAACGCCTCATTCGCTTTCTCCTGCTCAACGAGCTCCGATACATTCCGTATATAAATAATCACATACCGGTCATGTACAGGTACCAACCGTAGTTTAAAATAAACGATCGGAGCGTTATGTCCCGGAATCGATAAATCTAAATTCATGATCTCCGACTTATTCAAGCAACTTTGCACAATCGCGGCCACACGACGCTTAGTCTCATCCGGATAAATGAAACCCGGAAGATCATCGATACGCCGATTGATCGACTCCGGCGTTATACAAGTCTCCACAGCATAAGCGATAATCCGCTCTACGATCAATTGCTTGTTTACCAAAAGGATCGTATCTGGAACCGCTTCCGCCATCTTTTGCGACATGTCCGTCAATTCCTTCAATTCCCGGTCATAACCGGCTGCCTCCTGCCCGACCGCCGGATTACCCGTTAATAATAAGGTATATCAAGAATCTCTCTATTCTCATTCATTGAGGGGATGATAGAATACGGTACAGGCAAAGAACCGGAAACCACGCTTCCCCCACGCAGATATTGTTTTTGAAGATCGGTCAACAAATCTGTACGAAAAAGATTATTTAATAAGAAGTCCGCTTCATTCGTAAAAGGAAATTTCTCGTTTAAGGACTTATTTATATCAATTAGCGCACCGTTTTTATCATACAGAGCACCTCCCATGGGATAATATGTAAAAAAATCTGTCAGCAAACGCTGTTTTACCTCGGAAACCTCCATATACTTTCTTTATTAACATCAATAAGTTACAAAGAAATAAAATCTTTGAAAATCAGAGAAATTTTAAAGCATAAACTTTAGGTCTAATTTCACAAGAAAATCAGTCTCTTTACTAAAAAGCAACAACAAACCTTCACTTACGCTTGTTACTTAACAAACAAATTAATTATAATATGAAAGCATTAATAGGTAAAAAGGCACCGGAATTCCACGCTCCGGCAGTAGTGAATGGCAATGAGATCATCGAGGATTTCTCTTTGGAACAATATGTAGGCAAGAAGTATGTAGTCATGTTTTTCTATCCGATGGACTTTACATTCGTTTGCCCGACAGAATTACATGCCTTCCAACAAAAGTTACAGGAATTCGAAAGACGTAACGTAGCGGTGGTTGGTTGCTCCGTCGATTCTCAATTTTCTCATTTCGCATGGTTAAACCAAGATAAGAATAAAGGAGGTATCCATGGGGTGACTTATCCACTCGTATCCGATTTTTCCAAAACCATCTCTGAAAACTTTGGCGTATTGGCCGCTGATTATATTACGAACGAAAGTGGAGAACTTATCTCCAGAGGAAATCCGGTCGCTTACCGGGGTCTGTTCCTGATTGACAAAGAGGGCTTGATCCGTCATTATGTAATCAACGATTTACCATTAGGCCGTAACGTAGACGAGGCTCTCCGTATGGTCGACGCCTTACAGCACTTCGAAGAATATGGCGAGGTTTGCCCGGCAAATTGGTCCAAAGGAAAAGACGCCATGAAAGCGACAAACGCAGGAGTCTCTAATTATTTAAGCCATCATTGATATATTGCAGGAAAGGGGGTTAGGCCCCCTTTTTTTATACTAATTGAGACAATCGTTTACACTTTCCCGAGATATGCGAGATATCTAGACGTAAGATATTAGTCCGGTAAAAAGATTTCTCAATATACTTTTCGCCGATCTCCTTAAACGCCGATGAATATTTATTCACGAGTAGCCGCAAGGCATACCGACGCTCTTCTTCCGGCAAATCCAAATGCATCTCTCCAAAAGCGATAGTGCTCTCGTAACCTGTCGTGAATTTTCCCGGAACGATTTGTGTAGCGCCAACTACCGTGAAACTCACTTTCGGGTTTTCTCGTAGACATTCCAGCTTATACCCTTCCGGAGCGCAATGGAAATAAATAGAATCCCCTTCCTTTACATAATTGATCGGGATTCCATACCCATACCCATTTATCCCCGACATGGCCAAAAAACCATATTCCGCCTCCTCCAATAAACGAATTGCCAACTCATTATCCAAAATCCGGTCTTTTCGTCTGATCTCTCTAAACATAGGTCTAATTTATTTATAAACGAGTATAATACACTAATCGTGGCAAATCTAAAAAAATAATATAACATTTGCGTCATAAAGTTGACACATGATAAATATTATAGATCTATGAGAGCAAGAATAACCTTATTATTATTCGCCATTCTTTACAGTTTCACTTGTCTGGCACAAACTAATTTTGAAAAACACTTCACGAAGAAAAGTCTCCGGATTGATTTCGCATTGAGTGGAAATTGGGATTTCCAAGCCGCCGCCATACAACAACTCCGGGAAGAACCTGTCTGGGCGGGGCCGGTCAAAAACTTAATCGATCCGTTTGGTTATGGAGGGTATTATATTAATGTATATGATAAAGCCGGTAAAGAGTTGATCTACTCACGAGGATTCAATACGTTATTCGAAGAATGGAGAAGTACGGAGCAAGCGAAGACCGAGACACAATCTTGGACAAATAGCATCTCTATCCCCTATCCGAAAGCTCCTGTCATCATTGAGATTACGGCAAGAGACAAGGCCGACATGCAGTTCCATCCTTTATTGAAACAAGAGATTGATCCGGCCAGTATTTTTATTGACCGGGGGAAACTCAAGGAAAACCGGATCACAAAAATCCAATATAACGGGGATTCCTCCGGGAAAGTAGACCTCGTATTCTTAGCGGAAGGTTATACGGCGGATGAGCAAGAGAAATTCGTAGCTGATGCCAAACGTTTTACGGAGGCATTGTTTAAAACCCCGCCTTATGACACTCGCCGGGAAGATTTCAATGTCTGGGCGGTAGATGCCGTTTCGGAAGAATCGGGAACAGATGTATCCGGTAAAGGTATATTCAAGAATACCGCATTGAATTCCGGCTATTATACGTTTGGGGTAGATCGCTATTTAACCACCCCGGATATGAAATCTATACGTGACGCCGTATGGAACGCTCCTTGCGACGCAATCTTCATCTTGGTAAACACGGACGCTTACGGTGGTGGCGGTATGTATAATTTTTATGCCATGGGAACCGCCGATAACCCACGTACCCCGGTCGTATTCGTTCACGAGTTCGGACATAGTTTCGCCGGCCTAGCCGATGAATACTTCAGTTCCGAGGTCGCTTATCAAGATTTTTATAATTTGAAGTACGAGCCTTGGGAACCGAACATCACGACCTTGGTTAACTTCGATGCTAAATGGAAAGATCTTCTACCGACTAATACACCGATACCTACCCCATTAGATGACGCCCATAAGGATAAGGCAGGCGTATTCGAGGGAGGCGGTTACATCGCTAAAGGCATTTATCGCCCGATGGATCACTGTATGATGCGTGATTACGCTCCATTCTGTCCAGCTTGTAGCCGAGCGATCTTACAGATGATCGATTACTTCACGGATAAACCGATAAAACATTAAAAGGAAAGAGCGGGTACCCTAATAGCTTTGTTACATCAACTATTAAGATACCCGCCAGCACTAACCTATCAACATTTATTTCATCATCGGAACTTCTATCAAAAGAACTTTAGCGTGCTTCAAGACTTCTATCGTAATGCTATCGGTTTCCCAGAATCCGGCCCCGTCACGCTTAGACAGGATCGTATTACTTACCTCCACCTCTCCGTCGATCACGAATAAATAAACCCCATTATTTTCACTATGTAGCTTATACTCCTTTACTTGACCGGCATCTAGGTTTCCTAAAGAGAACCAAGCGTCTTGGTTGATCGACGCAGGAGCGCTACCATCCGGAGCGATGATCAAGGACAACTTATTCTTTTCCGAAGTAACCGGACGCACGTCATAACTGGCATAATGAGGCTTGGTATTCTCCTCACGGGGAAATACCCATATTTGCAAGAACTCCAATTGTTCATTACCGCTGTCGTTGAACTCACTATGCACGATACCGGTACCGGCGCTCATCACCTGAATATCTCCCGGCGTAATCACCTCGCTATTCTTTATGCTATCCCCATGGCGTAAATATCCCTTTAACGGATGGAGATAACCTCCATATTCTTATGTGGATGCATATCGAATCCCTCACCCGGCGCCACGGAATCATCATTCAATACACGTAGCATCCCGAAATGAACCCTTTCCGGATTGTAATAATTAGCAAAACTAAACGTGTGATGTGTTTTCAACCAACCGTGATTCGCATACCCTCTGGATTGAGCCTTATCAACTACAACTCTCATATTTTCCTCCTTTTTAAATCTACATTAATAACAAATCCATAACTATAAATGTTGCGTGACGCATATTTCGAACATTTCATGTAAACATGTGATTCATATATGAACAGAAATCGCTACTTTTGCGCAATTAAAAAAACTCATCCTGTAAATATAAAATCTTATGGCAATCTACTTAAACGATGTATCGAGAACATTTGGTGAGTATTTACTTATTCCCGGTTTAACCACCAAAGAATGTATTCCCGCAAACGTTTCATTGAAAACGCCGCTTGTGAAATTCAAGTCTGGCGAGAAATCCGCTATTGAATTAAATATTCCTTTCGTTTCCGCGATCATGCAATCGGTTTCCGGCCCTAAACTGGCAATCGAGTTGGCTCGCAACGGAGGACTTTCCTTCATCTTCGGCTCGCAACCGATCGAGAGCCAAGCGGATATGGTTCGCAAAGTAAAGAAATTCAAGGCCGGATTCGTTATCAGCGACTCTAACCTTACGCCCGAGAATACCTTGGCCGACGTGCTTGAGCTAGTCCGCCGGACAGAACATTCTACGATTGGTGTAACAGATGACGGTACGCCTAACGGCAAATTGCTAGGTATGGTAACCAGTCGCGATTACCGTGAAGGCAAAGACCCGATCGACATGAAGGTGAAAGATTTCATGACCCCGTTCGCTAAACTAATCGTTGGCGAGCTAGGCATGACCTTGAAAGAGGCGAACCAGATTATCTGGGATCATAAGTTGAATACATTGCCAATCATCGACAAGGATCAGAAGCTTCAATACTTCGTATTCCGCAAGGACTACGATAGCCACCGTGAGAATCCGAAAGAGTTATCCGGCGGAGATAAGAAATTATTAGTAGGTGCCGGTATCAACACCCGCGACTATAAGGAACGTGTTCCGGCATTGGTAGAGGCTGGCGTTGACGTATTGTGTATCGACTCTTCCGACGGCTATTCCGAATGGCAGTACGAGACCTTGCACTGGATCAAGGATACCTACGGAGACAAGGTACTGGTTGGTGCCGGAAACGTGGTTGACCAAGATGGTTTCAACTACTTGGCTGACGCCGGAGCGGATTTCATCAAGGTAGGTATCGGTGGTGGTTCCATCTGTATCACCCGTGAGCAGAAAGGTATCGGTCGCGGACAGGCTACCGCCTTGATCGACGTAGCGAAAGCTCGTGACGAGTATTTCAAGAGACACGGCGTTTATATCCCTATCTGTAGCGATGGTGGCTTGGTACACGATTACCATATGGTATTAGCGTTGGCTATGGGTGCCGACTTCCTGATGATGGGCCGTTATTTCGCCCGCTTCGACGAGTCTCCTACGAAGAAGATGAAAATCGGAAACAACTTCGTGAAGGAGTATTGGGGTGAGGGATCTAACCGTGCGAAGAACTGGCAGCGCTATGACATGGGTGGAAACGAGTCCTTGAAATTCGAGGAAGGCGTGGACAGCTATGTACCGTATGCCGGAAAATTGAAAGATAATTTAAACGTAACATTGGGTAAGATGATCGCTACGATGTGTAGCTGCGGTTCCATCTCTATCCAAGAGTTGCAGCAGCATGCCAAGATCACGCTTGTCTCCTCTACAAGTATCGTTGAGGGTGGCGCTCACGACGTGATCCTGAAAGAGCAGAATTAATTACAATATGTATTCTAGTAGAGGCGTGGCACGCTACGTCTCTACTATTTACACATTCAAATAATTTACCATGAAAAATCTATTACTTACAGTTATCCTTTTGTGTTTTTGTTTGCCATTCGTAAAAGCCGCCGATCAAAAGATGATCTTAATCTCGACCAACGAGACGGACTTGATTTTACAAGTAGCCCCCAACGGACGGCTCTACCAAACTTATCTGGGAAATAAATTAGTAAACGAATCCGAATTTGAGAACCTCTCATGGAATATCCAAGCCGGAACGGATGGCAGCGTATCAACCCGTGGATGGGAAGTGTATCCTTGTTCAGGAGCGGAGGATTATTTCGAACCGGCTTTCGCCATCCAGCACAACGACGGGAACATGACCAGTATATTCAAGTATGTTTCCAGCGAATCCAAGAAACTAGACAATAACGTTACGGAGACAATCATCTCTCTGAAAGACGACGTATACCCAGTGGAGGCTAAATTGCATTTATGTAACTTCGCTAAAGAAAACGTCATCAAGGCTTGGACCGAGATTCGTCATATGGAGAAAAAACCGGTCACGATTACCCAATACGCTTCCAATATGCTTTATTTCGAGAGTCCTCGCTATGTATTGACCGAGTTTAGCGGTGACTGGGCCAAGGAAGTACAGATGAGCAGCCAAGACTTGAAATTCGGGAAAAAGATTATCGATACGAAACTAGGCTCCCGTGCCGCTATGCACGCTTACCCGTTTTTTGAGATGGGTTAGGTGCCCCGGCCAGCGAGAATACAGGAGATGTTTTAATGGGAACGATCGGTTGGACTGGAAACTACCGCTTTACGTTCGAGGTAGACAACGCCGGTAACCTTCGTGTCATCTCCGGCATCAATCCCTATGCGTCCGCCTATGAATTGAAGCCGAACGAATGGTTCGTCACCCCTGAGTTTATCTTTACGTTGAGTAACCAAGGAACCGGAAAAGCCAGTCGTGATATCCATGATTGGGCACGTAATTACCAGATCAAGGATGGTAAAGGCGATCGCCTTACCCTACTGAACAACTGGGAATCGACCGGTTTCAATTTCAACGAGAAGAAATTGGAGGAACTAATGAAAGAAGCCAAGCATCTAGGTGTAGATATGTTTTTGCTGGATGATGGTTGGTTCGCTAATAAATACCCTCGTCAAAACGATAAGCCGGATTGGGCGATTGGGAGGTTACACACGATAAGTTGCCGAACGGCATTCCTCATCTGGTGCAGACCGCTAAAGATGCCGGCGTGAAATTCGGTATCTGGATCGAGCCGGAGATGGTAAACCCCAAGAGCGAACTTTTCGAGAAACACCCGGATTGGGCGATCCATCTACCGAATCGTGAGACTTATTACTACCGCAATCAACTTGTCTTGGACTTAAGTAACCCGAAAGTACAGGATTACGTATTCAGCGTAGTGGATAATATCATGACCGAGAATCCGGATCTGGCTTTCTTCAAATGGGATTGCAACAGCCCGATTACCAATGTCTATTCTCCTTACCTCAAGGAGAAACAGAATCAATTATATATCGATCATGTACGAGGAGTCTATAACGTATTCAAACGGGTAGCCGAAAAATACCCTCACCTACCAATCATGCTTTGTTCCGGTGGTGGAGCCCGCTGTGATTACGAGGCATTGAAATACTTCACGGAATTCTGGTGCAGCGACAACACGATCCGATCGAGCGTTTGTATATCCAATGGGGATTCTCCCAGTTCTTCCCGGCAAAGGCAATGTGCGCCCACGTGACTAGCTGGAACAAGAATACCTCCATCAAGTTCCGTACCGACGTGGCCATGATGTGTAAGATGGGCTTCGATATCAGCTTGAAGGAAATGAACGAAGACGAGATGAAATATTGCCAAGAAGCGGTTGCCAACTACAAACGTCTAAAGGGCACAATCCTCGACGGCGATCTCTACCGTCTTGTTTCCCCCTACGAGACCAACCATTCATCCGTGATGTACGTGGATAAGGCAAAAAGCAAATCCGTCCTATTCGCTTATGATATCCACCCTCGCTTCGGAGAAAAGACTTTCCCCGTAAAGCTACAAGGATTGGACCCGAATAAGAAATATAAGGTACAAGAGATAAACCTCATGCCGGGCCAGAAATCGACCTTGGTTACCGACGGAGGTACCTTCAGCGGAGATTTCTTGATGAAAATAGGAATGAACGTGTTCTCTACGGCTCATGCCCGTAGCAAGGTCATAGAGCTGACCGAGGTTCATTAACTGTCAATTGTCAACTATCAACAGTCAGCTAAACATGGACATTATCCACGAAATAACCCCACTATCGGAAAAGGATTGCTTCTACATCGTAGACCGACGTAAGACAGAATTTACCTATCCGATCCATTGCCACTTGGAGTACGAGCTCAATTTCATTGAGCACGCTCCGGGGGTAAGGCGTGTGGTCGGTGATTCCGCGGAAGTGATCGGAGAATACGAGTTAGTATTGATAACCGGGAAAGAACTGGAACATGTCTGGGAGCAGAACGCATGTAAATCGCCTCTGATCCATGAGATCACGATCCAGTTCTCTCCCAATCTCTTCGGGAATAATATATTGGAGAAAAACCAATTCAACAGTATCCGGAAAATGTTGGAGAAAGCTCAACGCGGCATCAGTTTCCCGATGTCTTCCATCTTGAAGGTTTACCATTTACTGGAAAAGCTGGTTTCCGAGGAGCAAAGTTTTTATGCGGTCATCAACTTCTTGACCATCTTGTATGAGCTTTCCATCGAGGAGGACTACAAAGTATTGGCTAGTTCCTCGTTCGCTAAAATAACGGATATACATTCCGAGAGTCGTCGTATCCAAAAGTACAAAATTACATCAAACGAGCGATACCAACAGGATATCCGCCTGAACCTACTGGCTGAACTCGTAGGTATGGCCCCTTCCGCTTTCAGCCGTTTCTTCAAGTTGAGGACCGGGAAGACCCTCTCCGACTATATCACCGATATCCGTATCGGTTACGCCGCCCGCATGCTGGTGGACACGCAACGATCCATCGCGGAGATTTGTTATGACTGCGGCTTCAATAACCTCTCGAACTTCAACCGTATCTTTAAGAAAAAGAAAAACTGCTCTCCCAAAGAGTTCCGGGATAACTACAAAAAGACAAAAATCATTGTATAAGAGACCTTTTTAACAGGGATAAATACATATCCCCCTATTCTATACAAATCCCCTTCTCTTTTCCTTCACACATCTATCTTTGCGACCAGTCACAAAGGCTTTCATGCCTACGGCTACCCCATCGATGTGTTAAAAATACACTCCGGCAAAAAAGTATTATTCTTGGATAAAATAGTATTTGAACGCACTTGGGATCCGACGTAATTTTGCGACAGAAATTAACAATACATATTAACAACAAAAAACAATTGCCTATGAGGAAGGACCGAAAATCTAATGTTTTTAGCAGTTAACCGCTAATGACCCTATTGAGTAAATGAATTTTAGTTTAGCCTTATATGATTTAATGTAAAAAATAATGAATTCAACAATTAAGAAAACGACGCTGTTTTTAGGCGCATGTATGGCCTTCCAGCTAGGTGGCATACCACAAATGTTAGCCGCCCCTAGTACTTCGATGGAAGTCATGCAACAAACAAAAAGAATCACTGGTACCGTGAAAGACGCAACAGGAATGGAAGTCATCGGTGCCAATGTTATCGTAAAGGGAACGACGAACGGAGTGATAACCGATTTGGATGGTAAGTTCAGCTTAGAGGCCGCCCCCGGCTCTATCATAGAGATCTCCTACATTGGTTATATGACCCAAGAGATTCCCGTAACCGCCCAAACATCCGACTTACAGATCACCTTGAAAGAGGACTCACAGAGCTTGGACGAGGTAGTGGTAGTAGGCTATGGTGTACAAAAGAAAAAGTTGGTGACAGGTGCGACCGTAGAGGTAAAAGGCGATGAAGTCGCTAAACGTAATACGATCAGCCCACTAAGCGCATTACAGAATCAAAGCCCGGGTGTCAATATCGTGGCTTCTTCCGGTCAGCCGGGTGACGGATTTAAAGTAAACATCCGTGGTGCCGGTACGAATGGAGATACGGCTCCTATCTATGTTATTGATGGTGTGGCCGGGGGGCGATATCAATTCCTTGAACCCTGCCGATATCGAGCGTATCGACGTATTAAAGGATGCCGCTTCCTCCGCCATCTATGGTGCCCGTGCGGCGAATGGTGTTATCTTGGTTACCACAAAACAAGGTAAAGAAGGAAAAGTGCAAGTATCCTATGACGCAACATCGGTTGGCAGAATGTAGTAAAGATGCCGGATATGCTTACCGCCAAAGAATACATGGCCGTTCAAGACCAGATCAACTTCAACGCCGGCGTATCGCCCTTCAATTGGTCACAATACCTAGACGCAGATTTACTGGAATCCTATCAAAACGGTTCCAACCCGGGTACGAACTGGCTGGAGTTACTTCGCAACAAGAACGCGATAACCACATCTCACTCCGTGAACGTGACCGGAGGTTCAGAGCTCTCCAAGTTCTCTACTGGCGTAGGTTATCAGTATCAAGACGGTATTTTCGGTGGTCCGGTTAAATCCGACTACAGCCGCTTCACCATTCGTTTAAATTCCGAGCATATCCTTTGGAAAAACAAGGATCTGGATATCATAAAATTCGGTGAGAACGTATATTACCAACACACATCCAACCAAGGTATCCAAATCGGTAACCAATACTCCAACAGCATCTATAGCATGATGGGAGCCAATCCATTGGTTCCATTATACAATAGCCAAGGAGAGTTATTCGACTACGACGACTTGATCGCGCAAGGATCCGGATCAATGGGTTTACTCGGGCTCAACCAATACATCAATAACCCGATGAACACCTTGTTAAATACCACCAGTGGCAATAATAAAAGCCGGAACCACAATCTTAGCGCCATCGGTATATAGAGATACAGCCGTTAAAGGATTTGAAGTATAAAGGCCAAGTCTATTACAAACAGAACTCCAGCCTCTACAAAGCATACAACGGCATCTATAAAAATAATAACAACGACCAGAATACGGATGATTATCTGGACGAGAATATGACCATCGGTTGGAATTGGGGTATGACACATACATTGAGCTATGCTTTCGACGTAAAGGAGAATCATTTCGACGTATTGGTCGGTACAGAGTATTCCAGAGAAGGTAATAATATGTCGGAAACCATCGAAGGACACGCCACGACCAGCATCTTCGGAGATTTCTCGCATGCTTACTTCAACAACTTCTCCGGTCGTACCGCTGGTATAGTGGGAGGATATCCCGTGGATGATCACTCCATCCTATCCTATTTCGGCCGTATCAACTACGACCTCAAGGAAACTTATATGTTTAGCGCGATTGTCCGTGCCGATGGTTCCTCCAATTTCTCCAGCGGTCATCGCTGGGGTTACTTCCCCTCATTCTCCGCAGGTTGGGTGATGAGTAACGAGAGCTGGATGGAAAACACGAAAAACTGGATGGATTTCTTGAAGGTTCGCGCCAGTTGGGGACAAAATGGTAACGAGAATATTGGAGCGTACAAATACGCCTCCACATACGCGTTCGGTGATTTAGGACTTTATTCCTTCAATAATAATAAAAACGGAGGAACCCAAGGCGCTTACCCCTCTTTGTTACCCAATAACGAGATTACATGGGAAACATCGGAGCAGACGAACGTAGGTTTAGACGCACGCTTCTTGAACGGCCGGTTAAACGCAAACTTCGATTGGTATAGTAAGAAAACAAAAGATTTGCTGATCGACGTACCCGTATCTTCAATCAACGGTTTCTCTTCCATGGTCGCAAATGCCGGTACAGTTAAGAACACGGGTATCGAGCTTGCCTTAAATTGGAGGGATGAGGTAGGCTCAGACTTTAGCTATGGCATCGGCTTGAACCTCGCGCATAACAAGAATGAGGTAACAGAAGTTAATAACGGTACTCATTACGTAAATGGAGGTAACGCTCTTCTGTCCGAGGGAACCACCTATATGCCCGTATGGAAGAAGGACATCCTATCGGTTACTTCTGGGGCTATAAGACCGATGGCGTGATGCAAAATCAAGCGGATATACAGGTCTATCTTGAGCAGAATTGCGGTGGGGATGCCTCTAACTCCCTGCAAGGCACCTCGATAGCCCCGGGTGACTTGAAATTTGTCGATGTCAATGGCGATGGCGTGATCAACGACAGCGATAAGACGGAGATCGGTAATCCTCATCCAGACCTCACGATGGGCTTGAATCTAGATTTTAGCTGGAAAGGCTTTGACTTGAACATCTCCACTTACGGAGCGTTCGGCATGCAGGTTGCCCACACGTATCGTAAGTTTGGTAACGGACAGTTCGATAACTATAGCAGCAACGTCTACAATTACTGGCATGGCGAGGGAACATCCAACCGATACCCGATCCTGTTGCCCGGTAACACCGTGAACCATATCAACATTTCCGATATTTACGTGGACGACGCAGACTATTTCCGTATCCAAAACGTAACCCTAGCTACGACATCAAACGTCTATGGAAAAGTTGCAAATTCCAGCAGCTTCGCTTGTATGTCTCCGCCCAAAACCTCTTTACCTTCACAGGTTATAAAGGAATGGATCCAGAGTGCGGAACCGCTCTCAACGATAAAGAGAGCTGGGTAACGGGCGTGGATGTAGGTAACTACCCCCAAGCGAGAACCTATATGGTAGGAGTTAATGTCAAATTCTAATAATTGATTATCAAGATGAAAAAAACAATATATTTAATCGGTATTGCGGCCTCGATCATGGGGGGAATCACCTCTTGTACGCTGGATGCCGAGGATTACGTAACAAAAAGTAGCGAGAACTTTCCCGCTACGACCGAGGATGCCACACAAGCGTTAGCCGGTATCTATCAGAACTTGAACCAAGTGTCCGCCACACCTGAGTGCTCTTTCCTTTATGCCGCTATGCTGGCCAGCGACGATTGTCTAGGGGGCGGAGGTCCAAACGACTTGCATATGCAATCTCTGGATATGTTGCTGAACTCCAAGCAAGACATGACCCAACAATTCTGGAAAGACCGTTACCAAGGTATTAACCGTGCGAACTCCTTGCTGGATGGTATTGAAAATATCCAACTGGCAGAATCCGACAAGAACCAGATAGAGGGAGAAGCGAAATTCCTACGCGCTTTCTATTATTACGAGCTGGCCTCCATGTACGGTCGTGTTCCTCTCACTATCACCTCACAATCCGTTGAGCCAAGCCAACCGACCGCCGCTGAGCTATGGGGACAAATCCTACAAGACCTGCGTGATGCAGCGGAAATTATGCCCGCCACTCGCAAGACGGACGGACATGTCGATAAATACACCGCCGAAGCCATGTTGGGCCGTGCTTGGTTATTCTATACAGGCATGTATTGCAATGGCGAGGATTTGGCCGCGCTTACCAGCACCACTTACTCACCGTTGACTTCCGTGGCTTTGCCCGACGGTTCCACACTGACGAAAGACCAAGTGATCGGCTACATCGACGATTGCGTGAACAATTCTGGTTACTCGCTGGTCACGTCGGACTTCCGCAACCTTTGGGCCTATACAAACCGGTTTACGGTAGAAGATTACGACTATACCACCGGACAGGGCCTGAAATGGGTGGAAGATGACAACGCCGTGAATCCGGAGACTTTGTTCGCTATCAAATACAACAAATTAGCCGACTGGAGCACAAGCATTGGTTACGCGAATAACTTCGCCCTACACTTCGGCGTACGCGGCATGGCAGGCGTGGCCGAGTCCTTCCCCTTCGGGCAAGGCTGGGGAGCAGGACCCGCCGCCCCGAACCTCGTAAGCGATTGGAAAAGTTCCGAGCCTAACGACAAACGCCGTGACGCCTCCATTTCGGATTGCGCCGCTTGGACCGAGCAAGGATGGGCATTCGGCGGCGGTGGTGAGTTTATCCAAGAGACCGGATACCTCTCCAAGAAGTGGCTCCCTGTTGCCGCTAAAAATGGAGACACGTACTCCGTATGCTTCGAGAACCTAATGTACGGGACTGACGGCTGGGCACAGGTTCCGAGAATTTACAGCTGAACAATATCCACGACCTTGTGCTTATCCGTTTCGCCGATGTATTACTAATGCAATCCGAGCTGAAAGAGAACACGGACGGAATCAACCGGGTTCGAGAGAGAGCAGGCTTGAGCCCCATCTCGTCTTACTCACTCCAAGCCCTGCAAAACGAACGTCGTTGGGAACTCGCTTTTGAGAGTATCCGCTGGAATGATATCCGTCGCTGGCACATAGCCGCCGCCGCATTGGAAAAGCAGACCAACGTGAAGATATACACCAATGGCCAAGAGGACTCTAACAAAGCCCACGGAGGTGGCTACGCCACACGATATAACGCTACCGCCGGATTCTTCAAGATACCGGAGAGCGAGGTGGATATGTCGAACGGCAGCATCACCCAGAACGCCGGTTGGGAAGGTTCAGACAGCCAATATAACCGATGGTAAAAACGATTTCAATAAGGTCAAACTTTTAATTAGAAAATCATGAAGAAATATAGTATAGTTATCTCACTTTTCGCGATGCTCCTCACCGCCTGCGATCCTACGGTAGAGGAAGAAGGCTCCATAGCAGCGAGTATGACTGAAGCGCAATTGGAACAGGCCGCTACCCTAATGCAAACGGTAGAAGGTCAAAACAAATTTACATACGCTACAAATCCATCCACGACCGTACAGATACTTGATCCCTCAGGAAATATCCTGACCACTGGAACAAGTGGATCGTTTGACTTAACTCCCGGTGGAGAGGAGTCTCAAACGTTCACGATTCGTACCATAAATCAAGATGGCAGCATCACCTCTTTTCAAAAGACTTTCAGCATCACGACTTACGTAGATGTAGACCCGGCATGGCATATCTCTGTGGAGATGGAGAGAAGGTTTGGACATACGATTCCGAGGTTTTAGGAGGCTGTTGGGGTAACCTTGGTTATAAAGCCGCTTCTAACGCAGAAGACTTCATTACGAACAAGAACGGCATCTGGTGGACTTGCGCACCCGCAGATCTTACCGGACAATTAGAGGGTCTAAAAGTTCCAGCTACAGGCGAGGAAACTCCGGACGCTTACATGACCTTCATCCTGAGCGGCAAGAAAATCGTGAAGAACACGGGATCCCAAACGATCAACGAAGGAACTTCTCCTTTGATATGACGGCCAGTGATTCTTGGGAAATCGGCAAGCTATACACATCCGAGGGAGCAATCTTATTCCCTTACATGATCAATGGAAACGGTTATAAACCGACAGAGTTCGATATCATGCTTCTGAACGACAAGAACCTTGTTTTAACCTACGCCGCCTCCGGTACGGCACAATGGGGTGAGGCTACTTTCTGGGCCTTCAAGGCGAAGGAATAAACTAATAATTTAGGGAATAAGGATCCCCCTATTCCCTAGTTATTCATGCATAAAATAAAAAGGAGGCGGGCCATACATAAGGTATCCGCCTCTTTTTATATCATGTCCACTCTCCAGCAAATATCCTTCCGTCAACCCAACCGGTCTCTCGCCATCTTTTTGATTTCCATAGAGCATTTACCTTGACACACCTATTTTCCAAACCTAGCAAACTAGCGAGAAAGAGGTAGCAAGAAGTGCCCCTTTTTGTTAAAATAGAGCGTTTTTCACACACGATAGGTGGCGGAAGCCTACGCAACTGGTCGTGTTAGCTACGCCAATACTGCCGTTGGGCATCGTAAGTAGTCAAGAATAGGGTTATGAGTAGTCGCAAATGGGCATTCTTACCCTGTTATAACCCTATTGTAGCACCGTTTTTCTTCCCTTCCTGCCCCCAAAACATGAAATACGATGAATAAATCCCGCTAGAATAAAAGGCCGTTTTCCAGCATTGCCCTATCAACAATCGATTGTCGCTTTTTTCTTTCGTTTTCGGGAGCATACCGCATCTTTGCCCGAAAGAATCGATTCTCCGGGACTTAAATTTACAAACTGTCACTTTGCTAAAAGACGCAAGACAAGGAGATGTCAAGTATCCGTGAAAGATGATACATCTTACAACGGTAAGATCATACATCCTACAACAGTAAGATCATACATCTTACGGCGATAAGATGCTACAACTGTACCTTACTGGAAATAAGTTCGTGCATTAAACTCCATAATCGGACGTTTTAAACTGAATAACGTCGCAAATATCGCAGCGTTTCTCCTGTTCTAATGTCGCATCAAGTACTTAAAATATGTATATACACGAAAGAGATAATTGGACATCATTCAGATAGGACGTTTCCGAGCTTACCGCACTCCTTGAAGAGGTGGGGCGTAAACAAGGAATGCTGTATGGCAGACTTGCCTCACACCATCCCCAAAGTCTCGAACATCCCCCGGTAAATAGCGGCCTTCTCCTCCAACGGCCTCGGATAAGCTCTAGAGGATGAAGCATACGGAACAGCCTCATCGTCCTTCCCATACAAGAAAATTCCGACGAGAAGCCCACTTTCGGCTCCTCCGTGCCGGGCAATACGGAGAGGAGAGTATCCATCGCTTTCTGCCCGGTTACCACGATCGCCACGCATTCCGGTATCTGGGACAAGACCTTTTCCGGATCGATCGGCCGTACCACCTCAAGGAACTTATCGGAGGCGTTCGCTTTCAAGCGGATCACCTCCATGGCGGTATCACCGATCCCGATCCCCTTCTCCCGGCAGAAAGCCTTCGCCTTCTCCTCGCTGAACGCCTTCTTGTCTCGCAGGAACGCATCCTTGTTCCCATAGAAAATCAAGCCAAGGATGCGCCACATATCATTCTGGATATTCGGGTAATAAAAATCCATGCTCCAACGAGCTTTTGGAGGCGGGAAACTTCCCAGCATCAGCAATCTCGTATTCTCCGGGAGGAAGAAACCTAGCGGATGCAGCTCGGTGGTCATGCTTCCTTGTTCTTTTTGAGTTCCTTCTTCTGGTCCTCTTTCGCCAGAAGCACGACGTTATACACGAAGTCCGTGATCCATTGCTCGGAGTAGCCTAGTTTCTCGGCATACTTACGCACGCTCCACGCGGCCTTCTGCACGCTGATATCCTTCCACTCGGACTTGGTCAAGATTTCGTGAACCGTCTTCGTCGTCATATTATACAGCAACTTCTTCACCAGCATGGAGAAGCGGAACTTCCACTGCATCAGATTACCAAGCAAGTTGAACAAGTCATTGCAGAAACCTTGGAACATGAAGAAATACGTCTTGATATCGTTCTGGTTCTTGCAGTTCTTCTTCACCGAGCTGTCGATCTCCTTGAAGAAAGCCTCGCTTAGGCCGTAATCCTCCATCAACACCTTGCGCACACGGGATTTCTCGGCGACACCCAATTTGTTATTCTGGGTCGGTATCTTCAACATTGCGTTTGAACAAAGCCATATCGGCGAGCATGTTCAAGTTGGTGATACCCAAGTTCACAGCCATAACGGTTGATAATATACACGGATTAAAGATACGAACTCCTCCACGGAACCTTTGCCGGCCTCTTCCGCCTCAGATACGTTCTTCTTGAATAGCTTAGAAATAAAATTCATCGTACGATTATTAAATAGTTTCGAGCCGCGAATATACGAAAACTTACCGCCAATGCAGAATAACTATTCAATTCTCTCCACCGTAACCTCCGGAAATTGCTCCATCAATAGCAACAGTGGACTTTCCTCCGTGTTTTTACGGGCCTTCAACACGATGCTGACGACGTACTCGTCCTTCTCCTGATGCCCCAGTCTTTTCATGTCATAGCTTACCAGCAGGAAACCTTTCTCGTAGATAACACGGGCGATCCGGTTGATCGCCTCCTTGTCGGAGGTAGAGAATACCACCAAGGAACTTCGCATCCCAATGCTTTTAAAAATAACGCTCAACAGCTCCAGCCCGGCGAGCGTCAACAAAGTGGCGGCGATACCGAGCCCGTACATGCCTGAGCCGACGGCCAGACCGATACCGGCGGTCGCCCAGATACCGGCGGCGGTAGTCAATCCCCGCACGAATTGTTTCTGGATGATGATCGTACCCGCCCCGATGAAACCGATGCCACTCACCACTTGGGCGGCCACACGGCTCGGATCGAGACTTACGCTATTCTCTAGGATGACATCTTGGAAGCCATATTGGGAGACAACCATGATCAACGCGCTACCCAACGAAACAAGGAAGTGAGTCCGGTAACCCGCCTCCTTCGCACGGTACTCACGGTCTAGCCCGACAACGGCGCCCAGAATACCTGCCACGAAAAGTCTTAGTATGAAATCCCACATCATAATCAACGATCTTTTAGGTTTTACCCCGAAAGATAGGAATTATTTATTGATTCAGCCGCCATTCACGGTGATAAGAATCGATCGCCTCCCGGACGGAGCCATGTAGGAGCAGGAGATTCTTGCTCTGCTCGTAATCCAGACGAAGCTCTTCCATGATCATACGGGTGCCACGATCCACCAATTTTTGGTTGGTCAGTTGCATGTTCACCATCCGGTTCCCCTTCACCCGGCCAAGCTTGATCATCGTGGAGGTCGTGATCATATTCAGCACCATCTTCTGGGCCGTACCGCTCTTCATCCGCGTACTTCCGGTGACGAACTCCGGACCTACTACCGGCTCGATGGCGATCTCCGCCTCCGCCGCCATCGGGGAGTCCGGGTTGCAGGAGATAGAGGCCGTCAGGATTCCCTCGGAGCGTGCCTTACGCAGGGCGCCAATCACGTAGGGAGTCGTACCCGAGGCGGCTATCCCCACCAAGGTATCGTTCGTATTGATATGATATTGTTGAAGTTCCTCCCAAGCCTTATCCAGATCGTCTTCCGCCGACTCCACTGGATTCCGGAGCGCCCGGTCACCGCCGGCGATCAAACCGATCACCAAGGTATTCGGCATACCGTACGTGGGAGGGATCTCGGAGGCGTCCAAGACACCCAAGCGACCACTCGTACCCGCCCCGATATAGAAGAGCCTGCCGCCTCTCCGCATCCGCTCTACGATACGGGTTACCAGCTTCTCGATCTTCGGGATCTCCCGGCCAACGGCGATCGCCACTTTCCGGTCCTCGTTATTGATGCCTTCCAGCAACTCCCGGACAGACATCTGATCCAGATTATCGTACAACGATTCCGACTCGGTTATCTTTTGAAATGCCATAACTCATTCATTTTTTTCTTCGTTCGTAAAATGATACCGGATCAATCCGTTCATGGGAGCCTGTACGACCGTACCGACCTTCAAGTCTAAGGATAAGGCCGCAGCTTTCAATACCTCCTGATAATAATAGGCGATAGAGCTACGAAATGAATCGGGTACGTATCAGCTCCCGGATATAACGCCACGTTACGGAGGAAAAAGCTACGGAAACTCGTATAGACCAAATTATAAATCGGTTGCTCGGTGATATTCTCCAACAAGAAACGGGATAAGGTAGCCAAGAAACGATTCGGGAAAGGTTGTTTATATACCGCTCCAACAATAAGGCGGGCGTCAACTCATATTGATCCATAAACTTCTGAACCAAAGGCGCCGGCAACTGACGCTTCAAGCAATCCCCTACCAATAACTTCCCGAGCACGGCGCCACTACCCTCATCCCCCAGAATGAATCCCAAGGGAGAGATATGCTCCGTTATCTCCGTCCCGTCATACAGACAAGAATTCGATCCCGTCCCCAATATACAGGCGATTCCCGGACGCTCCCGCATAAGGCACGAGCAGCCGCCATCAAGTCACTATACACCTCTATGGGAGCCGGGATATAAGGCGTAATCGCCTCTTCCACGATCCGGTTCTTCTCCGGGAAGGCGCAACCGGCGCCATAGAAGTAAATGGCATCGATCCGCTCACCCCTCAACGCAGGCAATAAGGCACCCCGGATTTCTCCGGCAATCTCCTCCCGTGTCTGGAAATAAGGATTGGTACCCGCTGTCACGACCGTACGCACCGGTCTGCCTTGATCCGCCAGGCACCACTCCGTCTTTGTAGATCCGCTATCCGCAATTAATATCATATACTTATTATAATATCAAATTCTGGAGAATATATACCACCGCGCCGGACAAATATCCCGCCAAGGCCAACAGAGAGATATTCTTCAAGTACCAAATAAAATTGATCCGTTCCAAGCCCATCACGACGACTCCGGCGGCGGAACCGATGATCAACATACTTCCACCTACTCCTGCGCAATAAGCCAAGAACTGCCAGAACACGCCGTCTTGCATGAAGTTCGCCAGATAAGCCGGATCAGTCGCCGCAGCCACCATAGCGTCCGTAGCCACCGGGTACATACCGATAGCACCCGCTACCAACGGAACATTATCCACGATAGACGATAAGGCGCCGATAATCAGGTTCACCGCATACACATTGCCTACCGTATCGTCCAGCCAGAAAGCGAAATCCGACAATACGCCGCTGCAACGCAAGGCATCCACCGCCAAAAGGATTCCGAGGAAGAATAACAAGGTCGCCCCGTCTATACGGTGAACCACCTTGGACAAACGCAATTTCAAGTCCTCGTCGATCGGTTTACGGGCGTATAGCATCTCCGTATAGAACCAAAGAATACCCACTCCCATCAAGATACCCATAAACGGGGGAAGATGAGTAACCGTCTTGAATACAGGCACGAACAATAAACACAACACACCGATGATCAAGATCGATAACTTCTCCTTATCCTTCAATTTCTTCAGCAACTCATTGTCCGCCTCCATTTGCGAGAACGCGTTAGGGGCGTCACGTTGCATGCAAGAAACGCATGGCGATCAAGACCGGGATCAACGCCGATACGATACTCGGCAGGATCAAATGGGGGATCGTGGATGAGGTGGAGATATTTCCTCTTACCCAAAGCATGATCGTAGTCACGTCGCCGATCGGTGACCAAGCGCCACCGCTATTCGCCGCTATAATAATGATACTGCCGAACACCCACCGCTCTTTATAATTCCCGAGCAACTTACGGATCAGCATGATCATGACAATCGAGGTCGTAAGGTTGTCCAACACGGCCGACATAAAGAACGTGATCACGGCGATCAACGCCAGCAGTTTCTTCTTTTTCTTCGTGGTAATATGATTCGTGATAAACATGAAACCGCCATGGGCATCGATCAGCTCCACGGTTATCATCGCCCCGATCAGGAATATAAGCGTCTCGGCGATCTCTCCGATACTATCCAGAACCTGATGCTCCACGACGAACCGGGTACATTGTTCCTTAAACGTTAAAGAACCCAAAGAGGGGAACGATTCCAAGAACAAGCTGAATTCCTCTGCCGAGCCCTCGGGATGAAAAACGGGGCCGCGTACGTGTACATAACCCATAAGATAGTACCAATAAGCAAAGCCGTTCCCGCCTTGTTTATCTTTAGAGGATGTTCCAATGCGATCATCAAATAACCGACAAGGAACACAATGACCATTGCTGTCAACATAACTTCATGATTTAGGTTTAAACGCTACAAATGTAGAAATAATAACTCTGTAACACGATAGAAAAACAGAATGTTTTTTAAGATAATTTTACCAAACATGCGAAAGGAACCGGACTACTCCGATTCCTTTCCTATTCTCTCGAGCGAAAACTATAACCCCGAGACAATTCACTCTACAACCAACATCTTATCACCCACGGAGACCTTGTCCGTCTCATTGACATACACCTCTTTCACCACTCCATCGATCGGCGTACGGATCTCGTTCTCCATCTTCATGGCAACCAATACGCAAAGCGGGTCTCCCGCCTTGACCTCATCGCCTACCTTGACATATACCTTCTGGATCACGCCCGGCATCTGGGCCTGTATGACCTGACGGCCGACCGTCTTGGAACTGGTTCTCGACAGGCGTAATTTCTTCAACTCGTCAATCACCTGTACTTGGAAATAATCACCTTTATTCTTTACCTCATAGGTGGAATCTCCAACACTGGATATTTGTACGCCATGAGATTTATGGTTCATGATGATCGAGTGGATCGTATCTCCGCCCAGATTGTAATCTACATCATAAACGGTACCGTTTACGGATACTTTCTTGATAGGCCCGTCTTCCAGAATCTCTACCTTGAACTCTGTGTCGGGAATATCGTTAACCGTGGCAAAATAAGTCGCTAAAGCCTTTGACATAATCATTCCTCCTCTCATTAAAAGTTATTGGCCAACATTTGTAACTTCCCGTAGTGCTTCCACAGGGACTCCCCTACCAGCGGAACGGTCGTCGCACGGGCGGCCGCCTCTTTCTCCTCCTCGTAATGCTTCAAGGCGGCGGCGATCACGGCGACGGTCGGGTCGCTGTTCTGGCGACGCTTCAAGTCTTCCTTATCGAACTTGGTGTCGATAAAGGTCGTATCGTAATTCCCCTTCAAGAAGGTCGCGTTATGCAACACACGCAGGTGGAACGGAATCGTTGTCTTGATTCCCAAGATCTTGTATTCCCGCAAGGCACGTATCATATTCGAGATGGCGGACTCACGGGTCCGGCCCCATGTGCAAAGCTTGGCGATCATCGGATCGTAATGCAAGGACACCTCGAAACCGGCGTAAGCGGCGCTATCCAGACGTACGTTACGTCCCTCGGGAGCCTCACGCACCTTGATCACGCCCGGAGAGGGCATAAAGTTATTTTCCGGGTCCTCCGCGTAGATACGGCATTCCAAGGCATGCCCCCGGCAAGCCACATCTTCCTGCTTATAAGGCAGACGATTTCCTGCGGCCACCAAGACCATATCGCGCACCAAGTCCACGCCCGTTGTCTCCTCCGTCACCAGATGCTCCACTTGAAGGCGGGTATTCATCTCGAGGAAATAGAAGTTCTGGTCCTTATCCATCATGAACTCCAACGTCCCGGCACTGTAGTAACCGATTTTCTTGCAAGCCTCCACCGCTACGGCCAACATCTTCTGGCGAGCGGCCTCCTTCACGAATGGAGAGGGCGCTTCCTCGATCACTTTCTGGTTACGGCGCTGGATAGAGCACTCACGCTCATACAGATGGATCACGTTCCCATATTTATCCCCGAGTACCTGCACCTCGATATGATGGGGGTTCTCGATATACTTCTCGATATAGATGGCGTCGTTTCCGAATGAGTTGGCAGCCTCGGAACGAGACATACGGAAAGCCGCTTCCATCTCATCCTCGCTATGTACCAAACGCATACCCTTTCCACCGCCTCCGGCAAGCGCCTTTAGCATAATCGGATAACCCACCTCGGCGGCTACTTTCTTGGCATCCTCTATGTCCGTCACCGGCTTTTCCGTTCCGGGTACAACCGGCACACCGGCTTCTTTCATGATCTTACGGGCCTCGGTCTTGATACCCATCTTCGCAATCACGTCGGCGCTCGGGCCGATAAAGATCACGCCCTCCTCCTCGCAACGACGAGCGAAGTCGGCGTTCTCCGACAAAAAGCCGTAACCCGGATGAATGGCGGCTCCTGTCTTCTTGGCGATCTCAAGGATCAAGTCCGGCTTCAAGTAAGAGGTATCCGCTTCATCTTCCGAGATGCAGTAGGCTTCCTCCGCATAACGTACATGTAATGCTCCGCGATCCACATGCGTATAGATCGCTACGGTCGGGATGTTCATCACCCGGCAGGTGCGGAATATCCGCATCGCTATCTCGCCACGATTGGCTACTAATACTTTCTTTATCATAAGGATTCGTTTTTAAAGAGGAATATTGGAATGCTTCTTCGGAGGATTGGATTGCCGTTTGTTGGCCAGCAACTCAAAACTACGGATCAAGCGGCTGCGTGTGATAGACGGCTCGATGATCTCGTCTACATAGCCTAACTCAGCGGCCCGGTACGGGTTAGCGAACTTCTCCCGGTAATCGGCTTGCAATTCCTTCCGTTTGCCTTCGGGATCTTCCGCGGTCTTCAAATCCTTACGGAACAAGATATTCACGGCACCATCCGGTCCCATGACAGCGATCTCGGCGGTTGGATAAGCGAAGTTGATATCGCCCCGGATATGCTTGGAGCTCATCACGTCGTAAGCGCACCGTAAGCCTTTCGGGTAATGACGGTCACTTTCGGCACGGTAGCCTCGCAATACGCATACAATAACTTAGCGCCATGACGGATAATTCCCTCGTACTCTTGGTTCACGCCCGGCAAGAAACCCGGTACATCCACCAGCGTCAACAACGGTATATTAAACGCATCGCAGAAACGGACGAAACGGGCGGCCTTTACGGACGCATTGATATCCAGCGTACCGGCCAACGCGGCAGGTTGATTCGCCACGACACCGATCGTCTTTCCATTCAAACGGATATAACCGATAATGATGTTCTTGGCATATTCCTCTTGTATCTCGAAGAAGTTTTGATCATCAGCCACGGAAAGGATCAACTCTTTCATGTCGTACGGCTGGTTGGGATTAGTAGGAACCAGCAGATCCAATTGCGGATCGATGCGGTTCGGGCTATCGGTAGTAGGAACGAATGGCGGCTCTTCCATATTATTATTCGGCAAGAACGACATCAACTCACGTATCTTCAAGATACAATCCATATCGTTATCCGCCGTGCAATGAGCCACTCCGGAACGGGTGCTATGCACTTCCGAGCCTCCCAGATTCTCCATCGTAACCTCTTCTTGCGTCACGCTTTTCACGACCTCCGGGCCGGTGATAAACATATAGCTCGTTTGTTTTACCATAAAGATAAAGTCCGTCAACGCCGGCGAGTAAACCGCTCCACCCGCACACGGGCCCATAATGGCGCTAATCTGCGGGATCACGCCCGAAGCCAACGAGTTCCGGAGGAATATCTCGGCGTATCCCGCCAAGGAACGAACTCCTTCTTGAATACGTGCGCCTCCCGAATCGTTCAACCCGATCACCGGAGCGCCTAGTTCCGTTGCCATGTCCATGATCTTACAGATCTTACGGGCATACGTCTCGGACAAGGCTCCACCGAATACCGTGAAGTCCTGAGCGAAAACAAATACCGTGCGTTGCCCGATCATTCCGTAACCGGTGACCACGCCATCCCCTAATGGACGCTGTTTTTCTAAACCGAACTCATGGCACGTATGTGTCACGAACTTGTCGATTTCCACGAAACTACCTTTTTCCAATAGTAGTTCGATTCTTTCTCTAGCGGTTAGTTTACCTGCCGCATGTTGCTTCGCAATGCGGTCTTCTCCGCCCCCTAACTCAGCTTTGTGGTTGAGAGCTTTTAATTTTTCAATTTTTTCCTTCATGGCGTATCTCTTTAATTATCCGGGAAACGTTCAATATATTAGAAAACAAAGTCTGTAAATGTATTGTTTCCTAAAGAAACGAAATGTATCATATATTACATCTATCGCCCGATCAATGAGATCTATCAAGAAGGATATTTTTTAGTAAATACTGAAATCTTGCGGCTTGATCACGAAACCGATCCGCAGCATGCTTTTGTATTGATTGTATTCCAAAAGGTTCTCACCGTAACCATTATAATATTGCAGGAAGAAATATTGGTTCTCGTTATTATTAACTTATAGCTCAACTCGATCTGAGTGTTAAAGCTGAACCAAGTCTTTCGTTTGGTCAAGATAACCCCGCAGTTAAAGCGCCTGTTGTCTGTCCGGTAATTGGCGGCTACTTGGAATATACCATTATATTTAAGGATGTCTTTATTTTCCTTACCGTCCACGATCGGTATCCAGCCCTTGAATTGAACTTCCCAGTTCTTATTCAACAGGACAGCCGCCGCTAGGGTGATCTTGTTCCAACTTCGGGAGAAGATGCTATCTTTACCGTTCGACTCGTGCTCGACCATCAAATAGCCTTTCCCGATATATTTATTCTTATGCACGATAAGGTGCCCCAAACCGATACCCGGATTAAAATTCAAGTCGCGCATCGGCAAGGACTCTTGAAAGACATTCCAAAAAGCCTTTTGCGTGTATTGCAAGAAAAGATAGGTATCGAAGGGGAGTTTACTTTTCGTAAGACGCTGGGCGATGCTCAACTGGAATTTAACGTCGGAGTTTCTCGCCGTAGCTTGTTGCCGATAGGGATACCGCCAATAAAATAATTGTCCTTGAATAAGGTAAAATAAGGTGACTTATCCAAAATCGCACGAATACTATCCGCATTATAACTCTCTTCCGGCCCTTTCGCTAAAACTTGCGAATGTGCCATACCGCAAACAAGAAGGAAGAGAAAGGATATAATCGTTTTTTTCATAAATGATCTTAAATTATAAATATGTCCGCGAATATAGGGGAAACGGCAGTTGGCTTTATCGCCCAAATTACATGAATAATGGTCATTTCACCTATGAATATAATATATAAACCAAAATTCAAGAGGTTAGTTCATTTTTCCTATATTCGCGGCTATGGAAGAAATCTATAGTTATTACAAAGAAAATATCGACGCTTATACACGGCGCTTGGGTAATTTGAAAAAGAAGATCCATTTGATGGGGAGTATCCGGTTGGCTTTAGTGGTGGGAGCGATCCTCTCCTTATGGATATTCAGGGATGAGAGTTGGCAATGGCTGACGGGGATCACCTTCGCTTATATCATCCCGTTTGCGCTCCTGATGTGGTACCATAATAAAATGTACGCACGAAAAGTATACGCCGAGACCTTGATTAAACTAAACGAGGATGAGCTAAAAGGACTGGACTATGATTTCAGCGCGTTCGATGGGGCGGCCGATAAGATCTCGGGCGAGCACTCTTTCTGCTTGGATCTGGATGTGTTTGGAGACCGCTCCTTATTTCAATCGCTCAATCGTACCGTAACCGGGTTCGGGCGGGAACGACTGGCCAGTTGGCTCTCGAATCCCTTGACGGATAAGAAGGAGATCGTCAAACGGCAAGAGGCTGTCAAGGAATTAGCGGCTTTATCCGCCTTACGGCAGCATTTCTATGTGACGGGAATCATCCGGCAGGACACGCAAGATACGAGAGACAACGATATCAACTTTATGGACCGACTCACTCGGCGTAAGCATAAATTCGTTGATAGCCTACCGTGGAAACTATTGATCTGGGCGGTCCCAGTGTTGTGGATCGTATTGGGTATCGCTTACTCGCTGGATTGGATCAGCGGGAGTTTATTGAATATTTATTTCTTAATCACGTTAGTGATCGCTTACGGACGAGCCAAGGAAATCAATGCGCTTTACGCGACCGTCAATAAGATGGAGTCTATTTTCAATCGGTACTCAAAGCTGATGCAATGTGTGGAAGAAGATAATTTCCAGTCGGAAGAGCTGAAAGAGATCAGCGGGCAATTAGCGAATGAGAAGGAATTGGCCTCGCATGCTATCAAACGCTTGTCGTCGTATATCGGAGGATTAGACCAACGATTCAGTTTGGCGGGTATCATTTTCAATCTCTTCTACTTGCGGGATACACGCCATGCCATCCTTTTGGAACGCTGGATTCAGACTTACTCCGATAAACTTCCGCTTTGGTTCGACGCGCTGGCTCGTTTCGACGCGCTGAACTCGTTGGGTGGTTTCGCTTTCAACCATCCGGAATACATCTATCCGGAGATCGCCGACACTTATTTCCAGATGGAAGGCAAGGCTTTGGGACATCCTCTTTTGAACCGGGATGTCTGCGTAAAGAACGATATCGATATCCGCAAAAGTCCTTGGTTCCTGATTATCACCGGAGCGAATATGGCCGGAAAAAGTACATACCTCCGGACGATCGGTGTCAATTACTTATTGGCTTGCGTAGGCGCTCCGGTCTGTGCCGCCTCCTTGACGGTTTATCCCGCCCACATGGTTACCAGCTTGCGTACCTCGGATTCCTTGGCTAGCAACGAGTCTTATTTCTTCGCGGAGTTGAAACGGCTGAAAATGATTATCGACAGGCTGCAAAACGGGGAGAAGCTATTTATCATCTTGGACGAGATCTTGAAGGGAACAAATTCTATCGACAAGCAGAAAGGCTCTCTTGCCTTATGAAACAGCTGGTCGCTTATAAGGCTTGCGGCATCATCGCCACCCACGATTTAGTGTTGGGTACTTTGGAGGAAGAGTTCCCGGAACAAATAAAGAATTACCGCTTCGAAGCGGATATAAAAGACGAGGAGCTATCCTTCTCTTATCAACTAAGAGAAGGGATAGCCCAGAATATGAATGCTTGTTTCTTAATGAACAAGATGGGAATCTTGTTTAATTGAAAATTGAGAATTGAAAATTGAGACAAGTGGTAAAATAGCTGTCACTTGTCAACTGTCAACTACTTTTTGTATTTGGTTTTGATTGCGGGTAGGACTTTTTGGATTTCCGCTATACGAGTGGCATCACTGGGGTGCGTACTCATAAATTCCGGCGTAGAGCCACTCTTTCCGGCGGACATCTTTTGCCAGAAGTTGACTGCCACGTCCGGATTGTATCCCGCCATAGTCATGAATACCAATCCCATATAATCCGCTTCCGACTCGTGCTTACGGGAGAAAGGAAGCATTACGCCATACTGCGCTCCCACACCATATACTGTATTGGCCGCTTGCTGTACCGCCGCGCTCTTATTGCTTACAGCCGCACCTAAAATAGCCGCCCCGTATTGGGCCATTAGTTGCTGGCTCATACGCTCATTGCTGTGTTTAGCTACGGCATGGGCGACCTCATGCCCGATGACCACCGCCAATTCATCGTCCGAGGAAACTAAAGGCAGCAATCCCTCGTACACCACGATCTTCCTCCCGGCATACAGAAGGCGTTCACCTGCGGATCATTCACCAAATTAAACTCCCAAGAGAAGTTTTTTACCTCATCCGCCATCCCGTTCGCCCGCAAATAGTCCTCCGTAGCGGCGGCTATCCTCTTTCCGACCCGGGTTACCATAGCGCTCTTGTTCGCGTTCGTCGACTTCTTCGCCGTCTTTATATAATCGTTGTACTGGGTAAGGCTGGACGATAACACCTCTTGGTCCGAAACCAACAACACTTGCTTACGTCCTGTCAACGGTACGCTGGAACAGCCTGCCAATAAAAGCAAGGCCACGAATAAACTTGCTATTTTTCTCATATCCTTTTACTTGAAATTAAACCTGATACTCTCTTTTTAATAACGCAAAGATACTACCATTTTGTTCAAAACGAGCACCCCCTTTCGTTCTTTCTATAGGGAGTATTAGCCTTTTCTTTGAATGACATTCATCATCTACCATCCATTGCATGATCATCCACCAATTGGTACATGATCTTCTAACAGCTGTTGCATGATCCTCCAACGGCTGATAAAAGATGAATATAAATAGATGAAATGCCTAACACTTACAGTGATTAAACCTAAGCTAAGCAGGAAAATCCCTTACCCCCTACTTATATCAGAAAAAAAAGCCCTTGATTGTATATTTATTCAACAATACTCTTTATATTTGCAGCCTGTTTTGCATAAATATACAACATGAGTACAAAGAAGGAACGATTGGATGCCATTTGCGGTATTATACAGACGAAAGTGATAAGTAATCAAGAAGAACTGCTTAAAGAACTGGAAGATAGCGGATTCTCGGTTACGCAAGCTACGCTTTCCCGCGACATCAAGCAACTGAAAGTAGCCAAGGTACAGACGGAACCGGAGATTATGTATATCGCCTTCCCGAAGAGAGTATAAGCAAACAAGCACAGCCTGAAGGCAAGAAAAAGCCGAATATCGAGTTTTCCGGAAACTTGGCGGTGGTGAAGACACGACCGGGTTACGCCATGGGAATTGCCTCGGACATAGACTCCCATGCCCCCAGCGAGATACTGGCCACCATAGCCGGAGACGATACGATCTTGGTAATCCCCCGCAACGGTGTGAGCCAAGAGAAGGTGATTGCCGCTTTATCACATTTTATATAAAAGGAAAAAACTAAGAACAAACAATAAAATGGAACAAGAAATAGAAATTGATGTTATGATCGCTGATGCCTCTCACGAGGTATATGTGGATACGATCCTAGATACGATCGAGTCTGCCGCTAAAGTCCGGGGCACGGGTATCGCCAAACGTACGCACGAGTATGTGGCCCAGAAGATGAAAGAGGGCAAAGCGGTGATCGCCTTGGCGGGAAACGAGTTCGCCGGGTTTAGTTATATCGAGTCATGGGGAAACAAGCAGTACGTGACTACCTCCGGCTTGATCGTACATCCGAATTTCCGGGGCTTGGGTATCGCGAAACGCATCAAAGACATGACTTTCCAACTTGCCCGCATGCGCTGGCCGAAAGCGAAGATATTCAGCCTTACCTCCGGCGCTGCCGTGATGAAGATGAATACCGAGCTGGGATATGTACCGGTTACGTTCTCCGACTTGACGGACGATGAGGCTTTCTGGCGAGGTTGCAACGGTTGCGTGAACCACGATATCTTGGAACGCACCGAACGTAAGTATTGCATCTGCACGGCCATGCTGTTCGACCCGGCCGATCCGCATCGTGCGCAACGAGAGCGGGAGCCCGTAATCAGACTAAAAAGGACTAAATTAATACGATAGAAAAACAACATAAAATAAAGAAACGATGAAGAAGAAAGTAGTAGTAGCGTTCAGCGGAGGTTTGGATACCTCATTCACGGTCATGTATCTGGCTAAAGAAAAAGGATACGAGGTATACGCCGCTTGCGCTAACACAGGTGGTTTCAGCGAGGAACAATTGAAACAAAACGAGGAGAACGCCTATAAGCTAGGCGCCACGAAATACGTGACGATCGACGTTACGAAAGAGTATTACGAGAAGAGCTTGAAGTACATGATTTTCGGAAACGTGCTGCGTAATGGTACGTATCCGATCTCCGTAAGCTCCGAGCGTATCTTCCAAGCCTTGGCGATCGCCCGCTACGCGAACGAGATTGCGCCGACGCTATCGCCCATGGTTCTACCGGAGCCGGTAACGACCAGATCCGTTTCGATATGACTTTCTTGGTATTGGCTCGAACGTGGAGATTATCACGTTGACCCGCGATATGGCTTGAGCGTGATTTTGAGATCAACTACTTGAAGGAGCACGGTTTCGAGGCCGATTTCACGAAGTTGAAATATTCCTATAACGTAGGTCTTTGGGGAACCTCTATCTGCGGTGGCGAGATTCTTGATTCCGCGCAAGGACTGCCCGAGAGCGCTTATCTGAAACAAGTGGAGAAGACCGGCAGCGAGCAATTGCGCATCGAGTTCAAGAACGGTGAGGTTCATGCCGTGAATGGTGAGGTGTTCGAGGATAAGATCGCCGCTATCCAGAAGATCGAGGAGATCGGGGCCGCTTACGGTATCGGCCGTGATATGCACGTGGGCGATACGATCATCGGTATCAAGGGACGAGTCGGTTTCGAGGCTGCCGCTCCTATGTTGATTATCGGGGCGCACCGCTTCCTAGAGAAATATACGTTGAGCAAATGGCAACAATACTGGAAGGATCAGGTAGCGACTGGTACGGCATGTTCTTGCACGAGAGCCAATATCTGGAACCGGTGATGCGCGATATCGAGGCGATGTTGCAAGAGTCTCAGCGTAACGTGAACGGTACGGCTATTCTGGAGCTTCGTCCGTTGTCCTTCTCTACCGTTGGCGTAGAATCTGAGGATGACTTGGTGAAGACGAAATTCGGTGAGTACGGAGAGATGCAGAAAGGTTGGACCGCCGAGGACGCTAAAGGCTTCATCAAGGTTCTTTCCACTCCGTTGCGTGTTTATTATACGAACCATAAAGACGAAGAGATATGATTAAATGCGGAATTATAGGCGGAGCGGGTTACACGGCGGGTGAATTGATCCGCCTGCTCCTAAACCACCCTGATGCCGAGCTTACATTTATAAACAGTAGCAGTAACGCCGGTAACAAGATCACGGACGTGCATGGCGGTCTTTATGGCGAGACGGATTTGGTGTTCACCAGCGAGTTGCCGTTAGATAGCATCGACCTTCTGTTCTTCTGTACCGCTCATGGCGATACGAAAAAGTTCATGGAGAGCCACACGGTCCCCGAGAACGTGAAGATTATCGACCTGAGCATGGACTACCGGATCGAAGGCCCGGAGCACGATTTCGTGTACGGCCTGCCGGAATTGAACCGCCGCCGGATTTGCAACGCCCGGCATATAGCGAACCCCGGTTGTTTCGCTACTTGCATCCAATTGGGCGTATTGCCGTTGGCGAAGCACTTGATGCTGAATTCCGACTTGCATGTCAATGCCATCACGGGATCGACGGGAGCGGGCGTGAAGCTTCTTCCACCTCTCACTTTAGCTGGCGCAACGACAACATATCGATCTATAAGCCTTTTACGCATCAGCACTTGGCCGAGATCAACCAAAGCTTGAGCCAGTTGCAGAAGAGCTATTCAAGCCGGATCAACTTCATCCCCGTACGCGGTAATTTCTCCCGTGGTATATTCGCCACGACATACATCGATTGCAAGATCGACTTGGTAGAGATCCGACGTATTTATGAGGAATACTATGATGATCACAGCTTCACGTTTATCACTGATAAGAACCCGGATTTGAAACAAGTGGTAAATACGAATAAATGCTTGATCCACTTACAGAAAATAGATGATAAGCTTCTTATCATCTCTATGATCGATAACTTATTGAAGGGTGCTAGCGGCCAAGCGGTCCACAACATGAACTTATTGTTCGGGTTGGAGGAGACGGTTGGCTTACACTTAAAACCCTCAGCGTTTTAAAAAATACGACAAAGATGAATTTATTCGACGTATATCCATTATTTAATATAGAGATCGTACAAGGCAAAGGATGCCATGTATGGGATAGCGAGGGAAACGAGTACCTCGACTTATATGGCGGCCATGCCGTGATCTCGGTGGGGCACAGCACCCTACTTACGTAAAGGCGATTACCGAGCAGGTAAATAAATTAGGCTTTTACTCGAACTCGGTTATCAATAGCTTGCAACAAAAATTAGCGGATAAGCTAGGGAAGGCTTCCGGCTACGATGATTATTCGTTGTTCTTGATCAACTCCGGAGCGGAGGCGAACGAGAATGCGTTAAAGCTCGCCTCTTTCCATAACGGGAAGAAGCGGGTGATCGCATTCAAGCACGCCTTTCATGGGCGTACCTCCGCCGCCGTACGTGTCACGGATAACCCGAAGATCATCGCTCCGGTAAATGAGGATCTAGCGGTTACTTATCTTCCATTGAACGACGCTTCCGCCGTAGAGGAAGAGTTGAAGAAGGGGGATGTATCGTCCGTGATCATCGAAGGTATCCAAGGTGTAGGTGGCATCCAATTGCCAACGGATGATTTTATGCGTGAGTTACGCAACCTGTGTACGACTTATGATGCCTGTCTGATCTTGGATGAGATTCAATCCGGATATGGAAGAAGCGGTAAATTCTTCGCGCATCAATATGCCGGTATCAAGCCAGATTTGATCTCGGTAGCGAAAGGTATCGCCAATGGCTTCCCGATGGGTGGGTTATTGATCAGTCCGAAATTCAAGCCGGTTTATGGTATGCTCGGCACTACTTTCGGCGGTAACCATTTGGCTTGTGCAGCCGCTATCGCCGTTCTTGATATAATGGAAGACGAGCGTTTGATTGATAACGCAGCGAAAGTGGGTGCCTATTTATTGGAAGAGCTTCATAAACTTCCGGGTATCAAGGAAATTCGGGGCCGTGGTTTGATGATCGGTATCGAGTTCGAGGAATCTATCAAGGAAGTGCGTAGCAAACTTCTCTTTGAGGAGAAAGTGTTCACGGGCGTAGCCGGAACGAATACGATCCGTCTGCTTCCTCCGCTTTGTTTGACGATGGATGAGGCCAAGGAATTTATCCATCGCTTCAAGAAAGTCCTAAACGCTTAATTGTTCTTTATTTCTATTAAAAAGGGAGGATGTCTTAATCAGCGTTCTCCTTTTTTCATTCCTCCCCAACAGCTACGTAAATTAAGTATCACCCTTTGTCAAAAAAAACATCATTCCTTTTTCCGAAAAAAACACTAACTTTATCGCAGTCTAAACTTTGAGTCTCTAATTACTAATGAACACGATCGATGAAATATCTATTTATAGGAGTATTCACTTTGTTGTGCCTATTTGCCTGTCAATCTAACGACTCCCAATACATCATAGAAGGCACCTTACCCACTGCGCAGCAGGATGGGGAATGGATTTATCTGGCACCCATGGAAAACGCCTCAATCGAAAATATCGATTCTACGAGAATAGAGAACGCACGGTTTACTTTCCAAGGAACGGGAGAAGAGATGAAAGTCCTCCGTATGCGCATCCTTTTGCGTCTCAAGTTCCAAGAGCTACTGGTCGTAACGGAACCGGGTGTGACCTCAGTACGGATAGACTCCATCAGCTCGGCCTCCGGTACACCGCAAAACGACGCCTTGCAGCATTGGAAAGACCGGAAGCAAAAGACCAATAGCGAATCCTATGCCCTATGGACAGCGCTTAAGACTTGCTCGCCGGAAGATTCCACCCGCATCAAGCAGACATGGGATTCCTTGAGAGTAGAGACGCAAGCTTTTAATTATGCGTTCATGAAAGAACATATCAACCAAACGGTCGGGAAATTCCTCTATAAGATGATAAAAACCTCCTTGACCGAAGAGCAACGAAAGGAACTGGATGAAGCGAATCATTAAACAGGATCTGTCGATCACGCTAGCGGTACTGGCGATAGCGATCTTCGCTTTCTTCTTCTGGATGTACCCCTATCATTTGTTCCACAAAGAGCAAATGATGCTGTTCTTGTACAGCGGTGAGTTTCTCCGTGGATATTTTCAGGAGGAAGCGTGGCTGGCTTGTCTCACCGGCGATTTCCTCACGCAATTCTTTTATTATATCGGGGGAGGCCCGTTCATCCTAAGCGTTGTCTTAACTTTATTTGCCCTGCTTACCTATCGGACATTCCGGCAATTCGTCAGCAAGAGATACGCCCTTCCTCTTATGATACTACTTGTATTATGGGAGGCCGGAAGGTCTTGCGGACTCGCTATCCGTTATCCGCAACTCTCTCCTTGATCGGAGCAGAAGGTGTTTTCCTGTTATATAGCCGGAGCCAAACTGAGGGGCAACGTCTTCTTACCTGCATTCCCGCCATGCTTCTTTGCTATTGGTGCTTCGGGTACGGGGCATGGCTCTGTCTGGCCCTTATGCTGGCCGCCGGAATCATAGCGCACCATCAAAAGCTAAGTGCCCTGCTCGCAGTTGGTATATTGCTTCTTCCAGCGACCCAATATCCCGCTACCACTTGGTGGAGTAAGCCGGATCTCGACCGGGAGTATGTACTCAGCCTCGATGTGGAACATTATTTCGGAAATATACAAAAGATGAGGAAACATCTCGAGACAGACCGCCAAATCCTTTGGGTGACCTATTACCGGAACCTGTACAATGCCACGCATCCATCCGAGATCAACTCACCCGTATCTCTCTCCCGGAACCTCCTAGCGTGGAATCAACCGGGTACGAATGGGTTGATCCTTCCCGTGAACCCATCCGCTTCTTTTCTCTCTATCCTATTCGCCAACGAGTTATGGTTCACGTTAGGAGATATGACTATGGCCGAGCATTGCGCCATGCTAAGTATGATCTTCTCTCCTCGCAATTCGGGTAGCCGTATGATCAAACGGCTGGCTGAGATCAATCTGGTCAATGGGGATGATGAGGCAGCTCTTAAATATCTACGTATATTAGACAAGACACTCCTTCATAAAAGCTGGGCCGAAAAGAGAATACCCGGTCAGCAAACCCCGCAAGTAAAGGAGTGGCTGGAGAAGAAACGCAGAGACATCCCGACCCAAGACCAACTACGTTCCGGTAACGATGCCGTGACTTCCTTACAGAACTTAGTCGCCTCGAACGCCGGCAATCTCCGTGCTTACGAATATTTACTCTGCTATCATTTACTCTCCAAAGATCTCCGTTCTTTTGTAGAAGATTATGTACCGGGTAAGGTCTCTAGTCCCATTTTCGCCGAGGCCCTGCTGATCCATCTCGCCCGCCAAGGTAATATCCGTGCGGAAGAGCTTATAAAATACCAAATCCCGGTAGAGATAGCGAAAGAATTCGCCGATTATACCCGGCTTTATGAGGCAAAGGACACGAGTTTGAAAGAGAAATACGGCAAGACCTATTGGTTCTATTATCATTTTGCGACCACAGAGCCCGGAAAGGAGAGTAAGCCATGAAAGAAGTAAGAATCATGAAAGAGAACATAACCTATTACCTCGTCTGGATAATCTGCTTGCTGGCAGGATGTGCCCCTACCCCGAAGCAAATAGAGGATACCACAGACCCAATCCCTATGTATCCCGATTATACGGATATCATGATTCCCACGAATATCGCCCCTCTCAACTTCTTATTGAGAAACGATGCGGACGCTATGCAAGTAACTTTGAAAGGGGAATCAAAAGAGATACAATTATCTTTCGGAAAGAAAGCTATTTTCCCTTTAAACCTATGGGAAAGCCTTTTAGAGCAGGAAGTGGGCAACCGCCTGCAAATAACCGTAGTCGCCCGTATCAAGGGTAAATGGCTCCGTTACCCCTCTTTCTACTGGCAAGTAGTTCCGGAGAAACTGGATAGTTATATAAGCTACCGGCTTATCGAACCGGGTTACGAGGTATGGAACAAAATCCAATTATGCGAACGGGAGATTAATTCTTTTGAAGAACGGATTATCGCCGACAACAAAGATACCGACGGTTCTTGCATGAACTGCCATATTTACGGAAATAAGAAAGGAAGTTTATCCATGTTCCATTTACGGGGAAAGCAAGGAGGCACCCTGCTGAACCGTAACGGACATTTGAGGAAGTTGAAACTGAGCAACGACAATCTGCCAAACGGGGCTGTTTATGGCGATTTCCATCCATCGGGGCAGTTCGCTGTTTTTTCCACGAATATTATCATCCCTGCTTTTCATTCGTTAGGGAGTAAGCGGTTGGAAGTCTATGATACGACCTCCGACCTAATGGTCGCAGATTTCAGAAAGAAACAACTCATCACCTCCCCATTGACTAGCCGGAAGGATGAGTTAGAGACTTTCCCAACTTTCTCGCCCGATGGGAACTGGATCTATTATTGCTCCGCTCCCATCCAGCCGTTGCCCGATAGTATCCATAACCTAAAATATTCCCTATGCCGCATATCTTTCCATAAAGATACCAAGGAATGGGGCCAACGGATCGAGACCGTATGGGATGCCCAGAAGCATAATGGCTCCGCCTGCCATCCCAAGATATCGCCCGACGGTAAATACCTGCTTTTCACGGTAGCCGATTATGGAACCTTCCCGATCTGGCACCGAGAAACAGACCTGCATATGATGAACCTCCAGACCGGAAGATAGATACCTTACCTGCCGTCAACTCCGATAAATCGGATACCTACCATAGCTGGTCCTCTAACAGCCATTGGTTTGTCTTTGCCAGTAAGCGGGATGACGGACTATACGGAAAGCCTTATTTCTCTTACGTGGATAGTACGGGAAAAGCCTATAAACCGTTCGTACTCCCGCAAGAGGATCCGGAACATTACGATATCACGTTAAAATCTTATAATATACCTGAATTATCCACTAGCGAGCTTCCTTTCGACGCTGAAGATGTACAAGAGATCTACTACGACGAGGAAGCTGAGACTTTTAAATAATAGAATCATGGAAAATACACGTAAATATAGATACATAAGAGGAATCGCCTCCTTATTATTCGGCTGTGCGATTTGCCTGTTTTGGGGACTTTATTATCCTCATCATTTACATTACCACGAGCAATTCCAGTTATTCCTATTCACGCCGGAATATGGAATCGACAAATGTCTCCATCCCGGAGGCATCGCTGAATATATAGCGGAGTTCCTGACGCAGTTCTATTATTTCGCTTGGGCAGGGGCTACGATCTTGGCGATCGTTATCGTGCTTATCCAACGGCAAATAAACTGGCTGGCCAAACAAATGGGGGCTTCCGACTTTTGGTATCCGCTCAGCTTTCTCCCTTCCATCCTGCTCTGGGTATTTTTATGTGATGAGAATGCCCTGCTGGCATTCCCCGTCTCCATAACTCTCGCCCTCTTCGCTCTAGTCATCCAGCGAAAAACCGCTCATTCATGGGGACGAATTATCTATACGCTCCTAATGATGCCGGTGCTCTACTGGGTGGTAGGTGGTGGGGCCTATTTCATCTTCGTGATCGGAGTAATAATCGGGCATTGCATCAAATCCGTGCCAGCCACATACAACAAATCCTATATTTGGATTCCTATCTACATCTTGCTTGGAATCCTATGCCCCCTATTGGCACAAAGCCTTACGCAATATCCATTGCTTAGCCTCATGACCGGCATCGATTATTATCGTTTCCCCATGATCGTTCCCAACACCCTGTTAGTTGTTATTGCTACCGTTGCCATAACCCCCGGGCACTTGCTTTACTTCCCCCACCCGTAAAGAGCACTAAGGCATGGATGGGTATTATCTCCACCCTGCTCCTTATCGGTGGTGCACATGGATTCACGCCGCCAGCAATTCGGATAAGGAGGAGGCTATGAAATACGACTACCTCACCCGCATGAAACAATGGAACCAGATCATCAAGGCGGCAGAAAACAAAGAGCCTAATTCCCCCTTCTCCGTGACCTGCTTAAATCTGGCTCTCGCCAAGACCGGACAATTAGGGGATCGCATGTTCCATTTCTACCAGAATGGAACGGAAGGATTGATCCCGACCTTCCAAAGAGATTTTACCTCACCGCTCCCAACCAGCGAGATATTCTATCATCTGGGAATGATCAACTCCTCACAGCGCTATATGTTCGAGGCGATGGAGGCTATCCCCGACTATAAGAAAAGCGGACGTGCCTATATGCGTCTGGCCGAGACCAACTTGATCAATGGACAATACGCTGTCGCCGCCAAATACCTGCGGGCTTTGCAGCATACCTTGTTCTATAAGAAATGGGCGACCCATGCCATGAGCTACCTAAATAACGATGAAAAGATAGAGAAGCATCCCGAATGGGGATGGTTGAGAAAAGCCCGATATACGGAAGATTTCTTGTTTAGCGACACGGAAATGGATGTCATGCTAGGCTTATTGCTGCAACATAACAAAAGTAACCGGATGGCTTTCGAGTATATGTTAGCCTATGTCTTGCAAAAGAAGGATCTGGAACGTTTCATGAAATATTATCCGCTGGGAAAAGATCTGGCTATAACCACATACCCATCTCTTATCAAGAGGCATTGATTTTCATTTGGACACAGCAGCATCCTAATTTCCAAGGCCTTCCTTGGAGCATCTCCCGCAACGTATTGGAAGGGGTAAGCGAGTTCGCCCGTGTCTATATGACGCAGAAAGACTCCGAGCCTATCCTTCGCCCGAAATACGAGAAGACATTTTGGTATTACTTATTATTCAGAAAATAAACGGCCATGAGAAAGCTTATCTTATTATATAGTATATGTATAGCGTTATTTACCGCTTGTGGGGATTCGGTGGTATCCCCCGAACAAATAGAGAAATACCCGTCCATCTATCCGGATTATATCGGGGTAACAGTTCCCGCCACGATAGCTCCAATGAATTTCTCTTATACGGATACCTCCTATGAACGGATAGATGTTATCGTAAAAGGGCACCAAGGCAAAGAGGTACATATAAACGCGAAGCATGTCAATTTCCCGGAAAAAGAGTGGAAGCAACTGCTCAACTCCAATCAAGGCGATAGTTTACTCTTTACTGTCAGTATCAAGCAAAAGGGTAAATGGAGTACTTACAAACCTTTCCCCATGTACATCAGCCCCACCCGATCGATTACGGCCTAGTATACCGAAAGATCGCTCCCGGTTATGAAGTCTATAGCCGTATGGGTATTTATGAGCGTGATCTATCGTCTCATAAAGAAGACCTTTGGTGGAAAACACGCTGGTCAAAGGTATGTGCGTAAACTGCCATGCCTTCAATCGTACGGACCCGAGCCATTTCAGTCTTCACATCCGAGGAACGCATGGAGCTACTTTTATGAGAACCGGCAATAAGGATGAATACCTCAACACGAAAACAGATCAGACAATCGCCGCTTGCGTCTATCCCTACTGGCATCCCGGAGGCGAATATATAGCGTATTCCACGAACAACACCCGGCAATCGTTCCATACGGTTAAGGACGAGCGGGTAGAAGTCTTGGATTTGGAATCTGATGTAGTCGTTTACCATCCGGCAGATCATCGTCTACTTCTTTGCGATTCTTTGCAAAAGAAAGACAGGTTCGAGACCTTCCCCGCATTCTCCCCGGATGGTCGTACGCTTTACTTTTGTTCCGCCGAGGCTAAAAAGATTCCCGAAGAATATAAAGAGATAAGATATAATTTATGTAGTATAGATTTTGATCCCTCTGCCGGTACATTCGGGAGCCGTATCGATACATTGGTGAACGCTGAGGCTTTAGGGAAAAGCGTATCTTTCCCCCGTCCTTCCTATGACGGCAAATATATTATGTTCACCTTATCCGATTACGGAAACTTTTCGATCTGGCATAAAGAGGCGGATCTATGGTTACTGGACTTGACAAGCGGAGACCTCCGCAAGCTATCCGAAGTAAATAGCGATGACACCGAAAGCTTTCACAACTGGAGTAGCAACTCCCGCTGGTTTGTCTTCAGTAGCCGCCGGGGTGACGGCCTTTATACCCGCCTTTATCTGGCTAGCATGGATGAGAATGGCAAGATAAGCAAGCCCTTTCTCCTTCCCCAGGAAGATCCGGAAACCTATTACGATCGCTCTGTCTATTCCTATAATGTCCCGGATTTCACGAGCGAGCCTATCAAGATCGACACAAGTATTTGAGAAGAAGATAACCTCGAAAGAACGTATACAGGTACAAGCTAAGAAATAAAAATAATACCACTATCCGATAAAATAATACTAGATTGTCTGCCCGATACCTCTTACATTCGCGTTCATAAAGAAAGACAGTTATCATGAAGAACACGAAATTAATTACCATGTTATGCCTAGGGGCATTAATCGCCTGTTCACCATCGAAGAAAGGACTAGAGCCGACAAGCGAACAGGGTTCGCCGAGAGAACGTTTAATAGAGAACCTACGTGCGATTCCACAAAAAGGAATCATGTTCGGACATCACGATGATACGGTTTATGGGATCGGATGGGAATTTGACGAAGGAGGCTCAGACGTGCGAAAAGTATGCGGCGATTATCCGGCCGTTATCAGCTTTGATCTTGGAGAGATCGAACTCGGGGGAGATAAAAGCCTTGATAAAGTACCTTTCGAGAAAATACGCAAGGAAATCATCAACCAATATAACCGGGGAGGCTTGGTATCTTTAAGTTGGCATCCCCGTAACCCTAAAACCGGAGGGGACGCTTGGGACGTATCAGACCATGCTGTCGTGAAATCGATCCTTCCGGAAGGGGAGAACTATGAGAAATTCCAAAGTTGGCTAGGCAAAGTGAATGATTTCATCCTTTCCTTGAAAACAAGCGATGGCACCAAGATTCCCGTCCTATTCCGTCCTTGGCACGAACACACCGGAAGTTGGTTCTGGTGGGGACAGAATTTATGTACCACGGATGAATACAAGGCGCTATGGCGAATGACCGCCGATTATCTAAACGCTCACGGAGCAACAGACCAGATCGTATACGCTTATTCCACAGGTACAGAGCCGCAGGATCAAGCGTCTTATCTGGAACGTTACCCCGGACATGACTTGATCGACGTCCTAGGCTTCGACGCTTACCAACGGGAAGATAAGGATTTCTTCTTGAAAAGCATGGATACCAGTCTTTCAGTAATAGACAGCATAGGCAAAGCCAACCATAAGATCATAGCGGTCACGGAGACCGGCTACGAAGGGATACCAGACTCCACATGGTGGACGGGAACCCTGCTGCCTGCCATGGAGAAATATCCGGTCGCTTATGTATTGGTATGGAGAAACGCCCGTGAAAAAGTCACTCACTTCTTTGGCCCTTATCCCGGACAAGCCTCTGCCGAGGATTTCAAGAAGTTCTTTGAAAATCCGAAAACATTGTTCGCCTCCGATATCAACCTATATAAATAACATCATACATAACCAGATAAATCACGTCATATCCAGTTGTAGAGACGGGGCGTGCCCCGTCTCCCACCATCTGATAATATCATTTAAAGCAAAAACATCATGGAACAATTTCAAGAAAAAGTAAACGAACTCTTCGCTAAACACGAAACCTTGTTAAGCCGGAAAAATATCCCTTTAGAAGACGGAAACGGAATCTTCACCCGTTATCAACACCCTGTACTGACAGCCGCACATACCCCGATCTTCTGGAGATATGACTTAAATGAAAAGACAAACCCCTACTTGATGGAACGCATCGGCATGAACGCAACCATGAACTCCGGCGCAATCAAATGGAATGGTAAATATATATTAATGGTACGTGTAGAAGGAAGCGACCGTAAATCCTTCTTCGCCGTAGCCGAAAGCCCGAACGGAGTAGACAATTTCCGTTTTTGGGATTACCCGGTAACCATGCCGGACGATCTTGTCCCGGCCACGAATATTTACGACATGCGCCTAACCGCTCATGAAGACGGCTGGGTTTACGGAATCTTTTGCGCCGAGCGCCATGACCCGAACGCAGCTCCCGGAGATCTATCCTCGGCAACCGCCACGGCAGCTATCGCCCGGACAAAAGACTTGAGAAACTGGGAACGTCTCCCGGATTTAAAGACCAAGAGCCAACAACGTAACGTCGTATTACACCCAGAATTCGTAAATGGTAAATATGCCCTTTACACCCGCCCCCAAGACGGATTTATCGACGCGGGAAGTGGCGGTGGTATCGGATGGGCCTTGATTGATGATATCACGCACGCCGAAGTCAAGGAAGAAACCATCATCGACCAACGTTACTACCATACGATCAAGGAAGTGAAAAATGGCGAAGGCCCCCACCCGATCAAAACACCGAGAGGCTGGTTACATCTCGCCCATGCGTACGGGGATGCGCCGCCGGATTACGTTACGTGCTTTATATGTATATGACCGCGTTGGAAGATCCCACGAGACCTATCGCCACACCCGCCGGCTATTTCATGGCTCCGGAAAATGAGGAACGGATCGGCGATGTATCCAACGTTTTATTCTCTAACGGATGGATCGCGGATGAGGATGGAACCGTATATATTTACTACGCATCCTCCGATACCCGTATGCACGTGGCTGTATCCACAATCGATAAATTGGTAGATTACTGCATGAACACTCCGGCCGACGGGCTGACTACGACCGCATCTGTCGAGACGCTGAAAAAGCTGATCGATCGAAATCTTCCACTCCTGAAATAACCTACAAAAACCACTCATATGATTAAACTAACAGAGAAGATAGGCTACGGTTTCGGGGACATGGCATCGTCCATGTTCTGGAAACTGTTTGGCGCTTACTTGATGATTTTCTATACGGACGTATTCGGATTACCGGCAGCAGCCGTAGGTACGATGTTCTTGATAACTCGTATATGGGACTCGGTCTTTGACCCGATTGTCGGCGTCGCGGCGGATCGTACGCAAACACGCTGGGGAAAATTTCGCCCTTATTTGCTTTGGCTGGCGATCCCGTTCGCCGCTATCGGAGTGCTCACTTTCACGACTCCTTCTTTCGGACAAACAGGTAATTTGATCTATGCCTATATCACCTATTCCTTGATGATGATGGTGTACTCCGCCATAAACGTGCCTTACGCATCCTTGCTTGGAGTAATGAGTCCATTGCCGCAAGACCGTAATACCCTTTCTACGTACCGCATGGTATTCGCCTATATCGGCAGTTTATAGCCTGTTGCTATTCATGCCATGGTGCGTTTCTTTAGCGGAAATAGCGATGAATTGGCGGATCAACAACATGGATGGACCCTAGCGGTCGTAGTTATCGCTATCCTGTGCGCCATTCTCTTTTATGGATGTTTCGCATGGACAAAAGAACGGGTAAAACCGATTAAAGAGCAACAAGGCTCGTTAAAAGATGACTTGAGAGACCTATTGCGCAACAAGCCTTGGTGGATACTATTGGGAGCAGGTGTCTCCGCTCTGGTTTTCAATTCCATCCGCGACGGGGCTACCGTATATTATTTCAAATACTTTATCGTTGAGGAAGCCTATGCCAATGTATCTCTTTTCGGAGTCTCCTTCGTCTTAAGCGGATTATATCTGGCGGTAGGACAGGCGGCAAACATTATCGGAGTAATCTTGGCCGCCCCATTAAGCAACCGGATCGGAAAGAAAAGAACCTATATGGGCTCCATGCTGATCGCCTCGGTCTTAAGCATCCTCTTTTTCTGGCTCGACAAGACGGATCTAGCCTGATATTCACGTTCCAAGTGTTCATCAGTATTTGCGCCGGTAGTATTTCCCCTTACTTTGGTCCATGTACGCCGATTGCACGGATTACTCAGAACTAAAAACCGGGAACCGTGCCACAGGATTGATCTTCAGTTCCTCGTCTATGAGCCAGAAATTCGGATGGGCGATCGGCACGGCTATCACAGGCTGGCTGCTCGCTTTCTTCGGATTTCAGGCCAATACCGTACAAAGCGAGGAAACGATTAGCGGAATCAAGATGTTCCTCAGTTTCTTACCGGCCGTAGGTACGATCCTGTCTGTTGTATTTATCGCTTTCTATCCGCTTAGCGAGACAAAGATGAAGGAAATCACCGCTACATTAGAAACCAAAAGAAAAGAAACAAATGAATAAAATCACCGAAGATTTACAAAACGAGGTTCAATGGGAGCTAGAGAACAATATCCTCCCTTTTTGGATGAACCGAATGATTGATAATGAGTATGGTGGTTTCCATGGGCAAATCACGGGAAACGGCCAACGAGTCGTACATGCCCCTAAAGGCGCCATCTTGAACGCCCGTATCCTATGGACATTCTCCGCCGCATACCGTTTATTACGAAAGCCGGAATATCTGGAAACGGCGACCCGTGCAAAACGCTACCTTATCGATAAATTCTACGACCAAGAATTCGAGGGTATTTACTGGGAATTAGACTATACCGGTCAACCGGTGCAAACCAAAAAGCAAATCTACGCCTTAGGATTCGCTATCTACGGATTAAGCGAGTACAACCGGGCTACCGGAGATAAAGAAGCGTTGGATTATGCGATCCGTCTCTTCAAGGCGATCGAACAATATAGTTTCGACCCGGAAAAGAACGGTTATATGGAAGCCTTTACGAAAGACTGGAAACTGATAGAGGATATGCGACTCAGCGACAAGGATGAGAATGAGAAAAAAACAATGAATACCCATCTGCATATCCTCGAACCTTATACCAACTTGTACCGGGTATGGAAAGACGAGCACCTCAAAAAACAACTCCGAAACTTGATCCTGATTTTCACCGACAAGATTTTGGATCACCGTACCTATCATTTAAACCTCTTTTTCAACGAGGATTGGGAAAGCAAATACCGTATCATCTCCTACGGTCATGATATAGAGGCATCTTGGTTACTGCATGAGCCGCTATCGAATTGGGAAACAACGAGATCCTTCAGAAAGTAGAGCCTTTGGTTCAAAAGATAGCGATAGCGGCCGAAGACGGGTTATTAGCGAACGGTAGCTCATTTACGAGTATCACCCGGATGAGAAGAAAGCCGACACGGACCTGCATTGGTGGGTGCAAGCGAGAATGTAGTGGTCATTTCAACTTGTATCAACATTTCGGAGATGAGCCTGCCTTAGGCACAGCCTATACATGCTGGAAATTCATTCAGCGTTATTTGATCGACAAGGAACAAGGGGAGTGGCATTGGAGCGTATCGCTCGATCACGAGATCAATCGCGAGGATGACAAGGCCGGTTTCTGGAAATGTCCCTATCACAACGGACGGATGTGTATGGAGATTATCGAACGACTTACCGGCGAATAGCCGTCCGAAAGACCGCCTGCCGGCTCTTTTTTTATCAGATTAACAACCGTCGGAAGTTTCCGACATCAAAAAAAACAAGCGATATGAACAAATTCTATTGGATGGCGATCGGCCTCCTTCTCGGTTTGGTGAACCTCCGGGCCGAGATCAAGCTGCCAGCTTTGGTAGGCGACAACATGGTACTCCAACAAGCCACTAAAGTACGGCTCTGGGGAAATGCAACCCCAAATTCAAGCCTGAAAGTCCGTAGTTCTTGGGACAATACGGAATACACGGCCCAAGTAAACGATCAAGCAGATGGGAAATCTGGGTTCAGACGCCCTCGGCCAGTTTCGAAAAGCAACAGTTAACATTAGAGAATGGACAAGACAAGATTGTCTTGCATGATCTTCTGATCGGCGAGGTATGGTTCGGTTCCGGCCAATCTAATATGGAAATGCCATTAAGAGGTTTCTGGCACTGCCCTATCGAGGGAGGTAACCACGCTATCGCTACATCCGGGAAATATAAGAACTCGATCCGTTACGCTACGATCCAACGGGTCGGAGCCTTGGAACCGAAAGATTATCCGGTAGGTGGCGAATGGAAAGTATGTGATCCGCGAAACGCCCCGGAGTTCGGAGCTACCGCCTATTTCTTCGCAACCCTGTTGACCGAGGTGTTGAACGTGCCGGTAGGTATCATCAATTGTAGCTGGGGCGGCTCCACAGTGAAGGTTGGTTGCCCAAAGACATCCTGCGGAATTATAGCGATATCGATCTATCCTTAGCGGGTAACGATGAGAAATCCATCCGATGCTACAACCCATGATCATGTATAACGGAATGCTGAAACCAGCCAGCAAATATACGGTCAGAGGTTTCCTATGGTATCAAGGAGAGTCAAATGTCGGACACCCGGACTACGCTAAACGCCTAGCGACAATGGTAGAACATTGGAGAGGATTATGGGGACAAGGAGAATTACCTTTCTATCTGGTAGAAATCGCCCCTTACGAATATGGAGAAGGAGACCAAGCCGCGTACCTTCGTGAAGAGCAATACAAAGCCACCCGGTTGATCCCCAATAGCGGTATTGTTTCCACAAACGATCTGGTACAGGATTACGAGAAACGGCAAATACACCCCAAAGAGAAACAAAAGATCGGTGAGCGTCTTTGTTATATGGCTCTAAACAAAACCTATGGTTATACAACCATCGCTTGTGAGGGCCCCCAATACGATCATATGGAAATAGATAAAGATAAAATCATTCTTTTTTTCAAGAATGCGGAAGATGGCTTCAATCGAGATAACGGGATCATAGGCTTCGAGATAGCCGGAAAAGACATGCGTTTCCACAAGGCAAACGCAACTATAGACGCTAACAAGAAAACCGTTATTATCTCAGCTCCGGGCGTAAAAGCCCCAATAGCCGCTCGTTATGGTTTCCGGAATTTCCAAATTGGCAACTTGCAAAACATACAAGGATTACCGGTGCTTCCATTCCGCACGGATAAATAAAACGACTTAGAAAATAAAACACAATACGTTATAATATTCAAGCTTGTTCATACGTAATGTCTTATTTTCATTTGTAAGACGTATTTAGTTTTTATTTCATTCTATTGTGATAATAGAAATTACCCTCCTAAAGTATTAGTAAACTTAATTCTTCCATAAAAAATGGGAGATCTTATTTTACAAGGAATCAGAGACCTCCTCTGATTCCTATTTATTTTTCATTCATATCATAATGTATACAAAAATGATAGTTTGTATACAGACCATACTAATACATTGCGCTTTTTTTGCATCTAGATTTACTGAAGGGGGAAATATTTGTATAACAAACTAAATAACAATAATTTCATGAACAAGCTTATTAACAGAATTTCTCCGGAAACATCTGAAAACCGAATCTTACACGCTGGCTTTAGTATCATATTGATGTCAGAGGAAATAACACAAACCTTATCTGGTTTATCCAGCGATATGATTATTTTATCTTAAGCGGATCCATAACTATATATTCCACTAAAGAAGAAAAGAAAACAATCGGTGAACAGTATATGATCTTTCTAAGATCATTTGAAAATTATACATATGATATCACCCTAGGTTCAAAAATCATCATTTTCTTTTTTGACAGTTTAACGATGAATGAATTACCGTATTACCAACATCCGTACGGAATATTACCTCAACCTATCTCTAAGTGGATAGAACTGAAAATAGTGGAACCTTTATACGGTTTTCTAGAACTTGTCGGACAATATCTTGAAAATAATTTCCTGAACTACCCTCTGTATGAATTAAAGAGAACGGAATTATTCTACTTACTGAAAAAGCTTTATAGAAAAGAGGAATTAGACTACTTTTTCTATTTATCAAGTACGCATTCAGCAGAGTTTGAGAGACTCATCGCCGAGAATTATATAAAAGCTAAAACAGTAACAGATCTAGCTCAAATGATAGGTTACGGAGTAAATTCCTTTCGGATGAAGTTTTAAAAAAGTTTTCGGTAATTCCAGCCTACGAATGGAC
>ENA-OQAA01000061-OQAA01000061.1-human-gut-metagenome-genome-assembly--contig:-NODE-61-length-73106-cov-3.786336_pt1 | contig 73106 bp, 72 predicted proteins | sample MGYA00242489_ERZ504515 | MGnify/ENA primary metagenome ERZ504515 (study PRJEB26092, sample SAMD00036237) | human gut metagenome | host: Homo sapiens | study: EMG produced TPA metagenomics assembly of... | reverse complement strand
GTAGATGGTTTTAATGTATTTCTGTGCGCCAAGCTTATCCCTCAGACGCTTGATCGTAACAGACAAAGCATTTTCATCCACATATTCTGCGCCATCTGTCCAGATCCGGTCGACAAGGTCTCCACGGGTCATGGTTCGACCACGGTTTTCAACAAGCAGACGCAGTAATTTTTGTTCTGTTTTACTCAATTCCACTTTTGAATCTCCCACATAAAAGGTCATAGACTCAAAGTCAAAGTGAAATAGATCCATATGGAACGGCGCATTTTTATGGTTTGACGCTTGCTTTCGCAGTTGGGTATTCACCCTTGCACGCAAAACCGAAAGAGAAAAGGGCTTGGTAATATAATCATCAGCGCCTCTCTCCAGTCCGTCTACGATGTCCAGATCGGTGTCATTGGCAGTCAGCAGAATAACAGGAATTCCGGGCAGGTTTTCCTTGACCTCCCGAAGCAGCTCAAGCCCACTGCCATCCGGCAGATTGATATCCAGCAGGATCAGGGATACACCGCCGCAAAGCAGCTGTTCCTTCGCCGTTTTTAGGTCTTGGCAGGATATAATCTGACGGTCATCTGCTTTCAGTGCTTTACTTAAACCCTGATTCAACCCTATATCATCTTCAATAATCAATAATTGTTCCATGTATCTCACTCCCTCGTTATTCAAATGCCACCATTATTTCCTTGGGCAATTTTTCGTTCTCACAGTTCAGAAGATAGGCTATTGGCTATTGCTCTGTTTGCAAATTTGTTTGTTTTCGCTGTATCCCAATCAGCAAGCCGGATGATCTATGCTGTGCCGTTTTTTTACTTTCTTAATTGTATCATGCTAATGTAAAGAAATCCATATTCTCTAAAAAGTTGTCCTGTTTTTTGAAACAGGGTTGTTACTGTTCACTGGTAACATTCCGCGAGGCGTTTTTTTGTGAACAAAGTTCACAGAAAACCCGAGAATTGCGGCGCGAAATCATGCGAATGCATGATTTCTGTGCATCGCGAAGCGCGTTACTGTGAACGGAGTGAACAGTAACACAGGGTTAGCCCCTGAACAGCAACAAGGCATTAATAAGAACTGAAAAACATAAAAAAACATCTTGATTTTCATGAATACTTATGATATGATATCGCTCAAAGAAAAGGGAGTAGCGGCCATGAAGAGATAAAAGGAAATCCATTTTTTCTGAATGGTGCATAAATGCGTCAGAACGGTAGATGAAACTACCCGCATTATGAGATAATCAGCGAGACTTTTATTTCAGGCATTATAACAGTGCCTGGGATAAAAGTCTTTTTTTTCCCTTTTTGAACGCTTTACAACTATTGTTAGTAAGAGAGATGGAGGAGAAAAATGAGTAAGCGAAATGGAAAAATGAAATATCTGGCAATCGGTGCTATTGGGCTTATAGCGGCAGGGGGATTGGCTCTGGATACAACTTACCAGATTCAGGAGCAGGAACAGGCAGTACTCACAACCTTTGGAGTGCCAAAGGCAGTGAATGAAACGGGATTACATTTCAAAGTCCCTTTTGTACAGCAGGTGCAGAAGGTAAATACCACGATCCAGGGATTTCCAATAGGATACAGTATGGGGAACAATGCGGTGGTGGAAAATGAAGGAATCATGATCACTTCGGATTACAATTTTATTGATGTGGATTTCTTTGTAGAATATCGAATTTCAGAACCTGTAAAATACCTTTACACCTCTGAGCAGCCGGAAGAGATTTTAAAAAATATTGCGCAAAGCTGTATCCGAACTGTAATAGCAAGCTATAACGTGGATGAGGTTCTGACCACCGGAAAAGGAGAAATCCAGAGCAAGATCAAAGAAATGATTTTGAATCAGATGGAGGAACAGGATCTGGGAATTCAATTGGTCAACATAACAATACAGGATTCCGAGCCGCCTACTGAAGAAGTGATGAAAGCATTTAAAGAGGTGGAAACTGCGAAACAGGGAAAAGAAACGGCGCTTAACAATGCTAATAAATACAGGAACGAAAAGCTTCCCGAAGCGCAGGCCCAGGCAGACCAGATTATTCAGGATGCGGAGGCACAAAAACAGGTGAGGATCAATGAGGCAGAAGCTGAGGTGGCAAGATTTAATGCAATGTATGAGGAATATGTGAAGAATCCGGAGACCACAAAAATGCGAATGTTCTATGAAACCATGGAAGATGTGTTGCCTGGTATGAAGATTGTGATCGACAACGGAAGTGGCGTGGAAAAGATATTGCCGCTGGATTCTTTTTCCGGAGACTGGAAAACAGAAGAAGATACAAGTGAAGAAACTAAGTGAAGTTAAGATAAGTATCTGATAGAAAGGATAAAAAATTATGAAAATGAAAAAAGCGGCACTTATAGCAGGCATTCTCGGAGCAGTAATAATCGGTTCTTCCATAACTATAACCCAACAAAATGAATACAAGCTGATCCGTCAGTTTGGTAAAGTTGACAGAGTGATCTGCGAACCGGGAATCAGCTTTAAAATTCCATTGATAGAAAGAACACAGTCTTTACCAAAGGAAACGTTGTTATATGATTTGGAAGCATCTGATGTGATTACCAAGGACAAGAAAACCATGATCAGTGACAGCTATGTTTTGTGGAGAATCACAGATCCCCTTAAATTTGCACAGACTCTGAACTCTTCTTTGGAAAACAGCGAGAGCCGAATTAATACGGCCGTATATAATGCCACAAAAAATGTGATCAGCAGTCTTTCCCAGGACAGAGTGATCACAAGCCGGGACGGAGAATTATCGGATATGGTGATGGAAGCCATTGGAGATAATATGGAACAATATGGAATAGAGCTGATTAAATTTGAAACAAAGCAGCTGGATCTGCCGGACGATAATAAGGCTGCTGTGTATGAGAGAATGATCTCAGAGCGTGATAATATTGCTGCTACATATAAAGCAGAAGGCGATTCAGAAGCAAAGGTAATCCAGAACAAGACGGATAAGGAAGTGACCATTCAGATTTCAGATGCGAAGAAGCAGGCTGAGATTTTGAAGGCAGAAGGGGAACAGGAATATATGAAAATTCTTTCCCAGGCTTATGGGGAAGATGAGAGAAGTGAATTTTATTCCTTCGTAAGAAGTCTTGAAGCACTGAAAGCTTCTATGCAAGGAGAAAACAAGACCGTTATTTTGTCATCGGATTCCCCGATTGCTCAGATTTTTGAGGGAAAATAATAAAAATTCTTGCATCTGCCGGTATTGACGTATATCATAAGGTACATAAGGAGTGACAAAAGATGGCGATAGTGAGAAAACACATATATTTTTCCGGGCAGGTGCAGGGCGTTGGATTTCGTTACCGTGCCAAAAATGCGGCGAGAGCCAATGATCTTACCGGCTGGGTGGACAATCTGTGGGATGGCAGAGTGGAAATGGAAGTCCAGGGAGAGCTTTCCGGAATTGAGCGTATGATTCAGGAAATCGAGATGGGAAGTTTCATCCGGATTGAGAATTATCAGATGGAAGACCTGCCTGTGGATGAAAGGGAGTGGAGCTTTTATTCGAAATAAAAAGGGATGCCAGGAGCAATGGGAATTTTGCTTCTGGTATTTTTGTGTAATAGGAATATTACGGAGTAATTTCCTATTACACAAAAAACGCTCCGCGAGCAAATAGCAAAGCGGATATTGAAAAAACAGGATTGACATTCAGAAACATGCCCCTTATAATTAGTTCGTGCACGAACAGTTCGAACCCGAACAGTTCGCACATGAACTATTTTGTATGGAAGTATATGAAAGAAGGGAAAGATGGAGAAAAAGAAGAAAACTGGTCCTGATGAGTGCTGCAGGGCGGAACGGCAAATAGGGTATGAGGTTCGTACTCTCAATCAGGTAATTGGGCGTCTGGTGAATTCGTATCAGTCCAAGGTGGATGAAAAAGCCGGAATTAACCGCATGCAGGGGTGGATCATTGGTTATCTGTACCGACATTCAGAAGAGGCTGTTTTCCAGAAAGACCTGGAAGCAGAATTTCAGATGGCGCGTTCTACTGCTTCAGGAATCCTTCAGGCAATGGAGAAGAAAGGGCTTATTACCAGAGAACCTATTCCAAGAGATGCCAGACTGAAGCGTCTGGTGCTTACAGAAAAGGGAATGGAATTTCAGATGGAAATTATGGAGAATTTTGACCGGATCCAGAAAGTATTGAAGTCTGACATTCCCCAGGAAAAACTGGAATGCTTCCTGGAAGTTCTGGACATGATCCGGGAAAATGCCCAAAGAGAGTGCTGTCTGCGGGATGAAAACTAACAAAAAAGAAAGGGGAGAACCTGATGATAAAGACATTACTTGCCCAGGTAAAGGAGTTTAAGAAGGCCTCCTTCCTCACACCGGTATTTATGATACTGGAGGTTGTGGTGGAGACAATGATTCCTCTTGTAATGGCAGATATGATCGACAACGGTGTGGAAGCCGGTAATATCAGTTATCTTTACAGAAAGGGTGCCATTATGGCGCTTCTTGCTGTTGCAGGACTTGTTACCGGTATTCTTGGGGGAAAATACGGAGCATACGCATCCTCCGGTTTTGCCCGTAATCTTCGTAAAGCAATGTATACTAACATTCAGACATTTTCATTTTCAAACATTGACAAGTTCAGTACTGCAAGTCTGATCACACGTCTGACTACAGACGTGACCAACCTGCAGAATGCATACCAGATGATCCTGCGTATGTGTACCCGTGCCCCGGCCAGTCTGATCTGTGCCATGGCGATGGCGTTTATGATCAATGCAAGGGTTGCCAGCATTTACCTGATTGCTGTTATTTTTCTTGGATGTTTTCTCGTATTTATTATGAAAAAGGCGACTAAGTATTTCCGGGAAGTATTTGAGAAATATGACGATTTAAATGCCAGCGTGCAGGAGAATATCAGCGCAGTCCGCGTTGTGAAGGCTTATGTACGTGAGGAATATGAGACCACTAAGTTTCAGAAAGCCTGCAATAAAGTTTACGAAATGTTTGTAAGAGCTGAGAAGCTGGTAGTTATGAATATGCCGGTTATGCAGTTTACAGTCTATGCATGTATTCTTGGAATCAGCTGGCTTGGTGCGAACATGATCGTTGGCGGCAGTCTGACTACAGGTGAATTGATGAGTCTTCTTACATATTGTATGAATATTCTTATGAGCCTTATGATGCTTTCCATGGTATTTGTTATGGTCACCATGAGCGCAGCAAGTGCAGAGCGTGTAACTGAGGTTATCAATGAAACAGCAGATCTTCATGATCCGCAGGATCCGGTTATGGAAGTTGCAGACGGAAGTATTGAATTTGATCATGTGGATTTCAGCTATAAGAAGGACAGTAAGGAGCCGGTGCTGAAGGATATCAATCTTTCTATCCGCGCAGGAGAAACTATTGGTATTATCGGTGGAACCGGAAGTGCCAAGTCCAGTCTGGTAAACCTGATCAGCCGTCTTTATGATGTGAGCTCCGGATCAGTGAAAGTTGGCGGCGTGGATGTGCGTGACTACCATATGGATAGTCTGCGTAACCAGGTAGCAGTTGTACTTCAGAAGAATGTGCTGTTTTCCGGTACCATTCTGGAGAATCTGCGCTGGGGAAATAAAGAGGCTTCGGAGAAAGAGTGCCGCAGAGCGTGTCAGCTTTCCTGTGCGGATGACTTCATTGAGAAAATGCCGGACAAATACAATACTTATATTGAGCAGGGCGGAACCAATGTTTCCGGCGGTCAGAAACAGCGTCTGTGTATCGCCAGAGCTCTTCTTAAGAAACCCAAAGTACTGATTCTGGATGATTCCACAAGTGCGGTAGATACTGCCACAGATGCACGTATCAGAAGAGCTTTTGCAGAAGAAATTCCGGATACTACCAAGCTGATCATTGCACAGCGTATTTCCAGTATTCAGAGTGCGGACAGGATCATTGTCATGGATGAGGGAAAAATCAGCGGATTTGGAACTCATGAGGAACTGATGAAAACCAATGCCATTTATCAGGAGGTTTATAATTCACAGATAAAGGGTGGTGGAGATTTTGATGAGAATAGAGGAGGTGAGCAGGCATGAGCAATGAAAGACCGATAAAGAAGCCAGGCCGCAGCGGGGCAGCCTTCCGTTCAGGCCCTATGGTAGAGAATCCGGGCAAGATGCTTGGAAGACTGATGGGGTATATTTTTAAGAACTACAGGATCCATATTATTGTAGTTGTGATCGGCATTGTGGTAAGTGTTCTTGCCAATGTGCAGGGAACCATGTTTATGAAGACTTTGATTGACCAGTATATCATGCCTATGCTTCAATCTGAGACTCCGGATTTCCATCCTCTTGCAATGGCAATTCTTCGTGTAGCCTGTTTTTATGCAATTGGGGTGGCGTGCACATATACGTACAACCGTCTGATGATCTATGTCAGTCAGGGCACCCTACGCAATCTTCGAAATGAGATGTTTGAGCGCATGGAAACACTTCCTGTTAAATATTTTGATACACATGCACATGGCGATATCATGTCTATCTACACCAATGATATTGATACACTGCGCCAGATGATCAGCCAGAGTATTCCACAGCTGATTTCCAGTGTGATTACCATTGTCAGTGTATTGGTAAGTATGATTATTTTGAATGTGCCTCTTACCATCGTGACTCTGGTCATGGTTGGAGTGATGCTGGTGGCAAGTAAAAATCTTGCAGGACTCAGCGGCAAGTATTTCATGGAGCAGCAGAAGAATCTTGGTATTGTAAATGGTTACATCGAGGAAATGATGGAAGGCCAGAAGGTTGTAAAGGTATTCTGCCATGAGGAAGAAAGCCTTGAGAAGTTTAATGAGCTGAATGACCAGCTGTTTGAGAGCGCGAATAATGCCAATAAATTTGCAAACGTGCTGATGCCTACCTGTGCACAGATTGGGAATATCAGCTATGTGCTGTGTGCCATTGTTGGCGGCGTGCTGGCAGTAAATGGTGTGGGTGGATTTACTCTTGGCGGCCTGGCAAGTTTTCTTACTTTTAACAAGAGCTTCAGCCAGCCGATCAATCAGGTAAGCCAGCAGTTTAACAGTATTGTTATGGCACTTGCCGGAGCGAAGCGTATCTTCGACCTTCTGGACGAGAAGCCGGAGGTAGATGACGGATATGTGACCCTGGTAAATGTGAAAGAAGAGAATGGTAAGCTGGTTGAGTCCGAGAAACGTACAGGACGCTGGGCATGGAAGCATTTTCACAAAGCCACTGGCAAAACAGATTATATCGAATTGAAAGGTGATATTGTTCTGGATGGCGTTGACTTCGGATATCGTGATGACAAGATCGTGCTTCACGATGTGAAGATGTATGCGAAGCCAGGACAGAAAATTGCATTTGTCGGCTCCACGGGTGCCGGTAAGACGACAATTACCAATCTTCTGAATCGTTTCTATGATATTCAGGATGGTAAGATCCGTTATGATGGCATCAATATAAATAAGATCAAAAAGGGTGATCTGAGACGTTCCATGGGTATCGTTCTTCAGGATACTAATCTGTTTACTGCTACCGTTATGGAGAATATCCGTTATGGAAAACTGGATGCCACAGATGAGGAAGTTATTGCAGCTGCCAGGCTGGCGAATGCGGATGGTTTTATCCGAAGACTGCCGGATGGTTATCATACTATGCTTCGCAATAATGGTGCTAATTTAAGCCAGGGACAGAGACAGCTGCTTGCAATCGCCAGGGCGGCAGTAGCAGATCCGCCGGTTCTGATCCTGGATGAGGCTACCAGCTCTATTGATACCCGTACAGAGAAGCTTGTACAGGATGGTATGGATAAGCTGATGGAAGGCAGAACTACATTTGCAATTGCACATAGGTTATCCACAGTCAGAAACAGTGACTGTATTATGGTTCTGGAGCAGGGACGTGTTATTGAGAGAGGCTCTCATGATGAGTTAATTGCGCAGAAAGGTAAATATTATCAGCTGTATAATGGGTGATATGGGGTAAATAAGTAAGAGGTAACGTTTGGAAGGTTCAAGCGTTACTCTTACTTTGGTTTGGAAGATTTAGAGCGTGTTATTTTTCACTGGCAGTTTCTTTCTGCGGTAGCTGGGCAAGAACGATAGCCCGAACATTACCACACAACCGATGATTTCCCGGGTGCTTAATTTCTGTCCTAAGATAATCCAGCCGGCGAGGACAGAGATGCAGGATTCCAGACTGAGAATCAGGGAGGCTACGGTTGGGTTTATATTTTTCTGGCCCACGATCTGGAGGGTGTAGGCGACACCGCAGGACATAACGCCGGCATAGAGAGTAGCGCCCCAGGCACCATTGAATGAAGAAAGACTGGGATGCTCCAGAATTATGGCTGGGATAGCAGTGAGGATTCCGCAGACCAGAAACTGGATGCAAGACATTTTTACTCCATCTGTCTTTGGTGAAAAGTAGTCAATGACCAGAATGTGCAGGGAAAACAGGAAAGCACAGATCAGGACCAGAAAGTCTCCCTTTCCAATGGAAAAGCCGTCTGTGATGCAAAGCAGATAGAGACCAATCAGTGCCATTACAACCGCAACCCAGATAAAAGGACTGCATTTCTTTTTCATAAAAAGTCCAAGGATCGGACGATGATAATGTAGCATGCAGTGAGAAAACCTGCTTTTCCAACGGAGGTGTACTGGATACCAAACTGTTGGAAGTTGGAAGCAAGACACAGGCAGATACCGCAGATTATGCCGCCGGCAATTAAGGTTTTGTTGCGGGAAAATGGATTTGAACCGCTGGATGCCATTGGCTGTCTGTCGGATTCTGTGAAATCAGCTTGAATTGCTCTGTGGATTTATTTTATTGAGCAGTAAAATAACCGGGATCAGCACCAGAGAACCGATAATGTTTCTTGTGGCATTGAAAGTGAGAGGGCCGACAGCTTCACCGCCCTCACTTTGTGCTACAAAGGCGATTCCCCAGATCGTTGCTGTCAAAAGGAGAAGCAGTGAATTTTTTAATGGTATTTGTTGTTTTTTCATAATGAATTATCCCCTCGTAAAATTTACAAAAATGCCCTCCTTTAACAGGAGGGGCATCATCGTTTAAATTATCTTTCCATCATGCTGATGGATTCAATTCCTACACTTCCACCTCGGACTACTTCGATGCGGCCGAATTCTTCTTTGATCAGTTTGACAACTGCATCATTTTTGGTCGCTGTCTGTACGAATTCCAGAAGCAGGCTGTCTTTACCGTAATCAATGACTCTGGCTTTGAAAGTCTCAGCAATCTGGAATAATTCAACTTTGTCCTCAGAAGAGCAGTTAAAAACCTTGATGTAAAGAATCTCTTTCATGCGGACGAACATATTGGTGAAATCAATAACTTTGATGACTTCTACCATTCGGTTCAGCTGTTTCTTGATCTGTTCGAACGTTTCATCGTCGCTTACAGTTCCGATGGTCATTCGGGAAACGGTAGGATCCTCTGTAGTACCAACGGTGAGGCTGTCCAGGTTATAGCTTTTGCCGGAGAAAAGTCCGGAAATCTTGGACAGAACACCTACCTGGTTTTCTACGTAGAGGGAAATCCATCTTTTTTTCATGCCTTTATCTGCCATTGGATAAACCTCCTGTTAATTAACAATCCATAATTAAATCTTCCAGTGTTCCGCCAGGCTTTACCATCGGATAAACCATTTCTTCAGGATCAATGATGAACTCGATCAGAGTCGGAACTTTGGTATTTTTCTTTGCTTCTTCAAAGGCTGCGGCAACCTCATTTTTATTGAAAACCCGGATCCCTTTGGCACCGTAGCTTTCTGCCAGCTTTACAAAATCCGGTGTATATTTCGGGTATTCCTCGCCATTTGTACGGCGGGAAAGGGCACCGGAGCGAAGATTGGTCATGCTGTAGCGTTTGCCATAGAAAAGCTTCTGCCACTGACGAACCATACCAAGATATTCGTTATTAAATACACAAAGGATCAGTGGAAGCTCTTCCAGAACAGCTGTGGCAAATTCCTGAATATTCATCTGCATTCCACCGTCGCCGGAAATAACAATAACCGGTTTGTCCGGATTACCGATCTTTGCGCCTACACCACCGGGAAAACCGTATCCCATGGTGCCAAGTCCTCCGGACATAACAAGCTGTTTGCCTGGTGTGATCTCAGCATACTGGGAAACCAGCATCTGGTGTTGTCCGACATCCGTGACAATGATGGCTTCTTCAAACTGGCAGTTGATCTGGTTAATGATGTCAACCGGACTTAATCTGTCATTTGGACGCATTACAAGAGGATGTTCCTGCTTCCAGCTGTTTATCTCACTGTTCCATTTTTTGCTGGCATAGTCGGAAACGTATTCGGACATTTTTGCAAGGGCATCTTTTGCATCTGCAACGATTGGAATATCTACCTGGATGTTTCTGGAAATAGAGGCCGTGTCAATGTCAATATGGATAATCTGGGCATTAGGGGCAAATTCATGAAGCTTTCCTGTGATTCGGTCGTTAAAACGTGTTCCAATGGAAAAAAGTACGTCACAGTTGCTTACAGCCATATTGGCTGCATAGGCACCGTGCATGCCAAGGTTTCCGATAAAAAGCGGATGGTTGGTAGGGATTGCACCTCGTCCCATAATAGTAGTTACAACCGGAACACCGGTCTTTTCCACTACTTCCTGGAATACCTTATTGGCATGGGAAATATTGATTCCGCCGCCTGCCAGGAAGAGAGGCTTCTTTGCCTTGGAAAGTGTTTTGATCGCACGTTTCAGCTGTCCGATGTGGACACTGGTGTTTGGCTTGTAGCCGCGGATATTTACGCTCTTTGGATATTCTGCACTGCCCAGTTCAGCCATTACATCCTTGGGCAGGTCAATGAGAACCGGTCCAGGGCGTCCGGTACGTGCAATATAGAAGGCTTCCTTGATGATACGTCCAAGATCTTCACGGTTGCGTACAGTGACTCCATACTTGGTAATACTGCGGGTAATTCCTACAATATCAACTTCCTGGAATGCATCGTTTCCAATCAGATGACGTGCTACCTGACCGGTGAAGCACACCAGAGGAACGCTGTCGTAATTGGCTGTAGCAAGGCCTGTGACAAGTTGGTAGCACCAGGACCGCTTGTTACAAGACATACGCCAACTTTTCCAGTGGTACGTGCGTAAGCATCGGCTGCGTGAACCAGTGCCTGCTCGTGACGTGGAAGGATTACGGTGACATCATCCTGTTTGTATAATTCATCGCTGATATCAATGGTACATGCTCCGGGATAACCGAAAACGTACTCAACACCTTCTTCTTTCAGTGCTTTTACCAGCAGCTTATTGCCTGATATCTGTTTCATTTAGTGAAGATACCTCCTTTTCGCCGGGGAAAACCCACAATATAATTATAAAAAAATCTTCCACAAGTTGTGACGCACATCTTGCAGAAAGCCTTTTTCAAACACGCTCTAGAGCAAACGATATTTAATCAATATTATAGCGTTAACGCGGAAAAGTGTCAATAAAGTTCACAGAAAACCAGAGAATTGCGGCGCGAAATCATGCAAAGCATGATTCTTTTGCATCGCGAAGCGTGTTACTGGTCACGGAGGGAACAGTAACACGTTGAATTAAAAGAGGTGGGAAAAAGAAAGGGATAACTGGTCAAAAAGTGGATTTTGTGGTAAGATATGCAGAACAAAAGTGTACTGAGAAAGAAAGGAGGAGGTTGAAAATAGTGGAACTAAATAAGGAAAATATGAAAAAGATAAGGTGGCTGATCGCTTTTTCAGTGCTTCTGTATCTGGGAGTGCAGAATCTGGATGTGGTGCTGAAGTATGTGAAAATTGTGTGGGGACTTCTTCTGCCATTTGTGTTGGGTGGAGCTATGGCGTTTGTGCTGAATGTACCTATGGCATTTATTGAGCGGCATGTTTTTGGAAAAGCAAAGGAAAAAGAAGACAGGAGGGGACGTGCAGCAGCAAAATTTGCAAGACCGGTGAGCCTGCTCTTTTCCATTGTTCTGGTGGTGCTGGCGATTCTCGTTGTAGTACTGATTGTGGCACCGGAGCTTGGAAGAACTCTGGTAAATGTTGTGAAAAAGGTGGAAGAAGATATTCCGTTAGTTCAGAAATGGCTGACAGATACCTTCCAGAGTGATTCTGAAATTGTGAAATGGGCATCTACCATAGAAATTGATCCGCAGAAAATTATTGATTCTATTGTGAGCGTTTTGAGAAGTGGGGCGGACAATCTGGTATCCTCCACTATTACCGTGACTATGGGACTGGTGAGCATGGCTATGAATTTTGCAATTGGTTTTGTGTTTTCCTGTTATGTGCTCCTTCAGAAAGAGAAGCTGGGCAGGCAGGTCCTGAAAGCAGCTTATGCGATCTTACCTGTGAAAACAGTGGAATATCTGGGACATGTTTGTACACTGGCAAGTAAGGTGTTTTCAAGCTTTATTACCGGGCAGTGCATAGAGGCGGTGATCCTGGGAAGCATGTTCTTTGTTTCCATGACGATCGGAAGATTTCCATATGCAATGCTGATCGGAGTGCTGATCAGTTTTACGGCGCTGATTCCTGTGTTTGGCGGAATTATTGGATGCTGGGTGGGATTTTTCCTGATTTTGATGGTAAGTCCTCTGAAAGCTTTGGCATTTCTTATATTGTTCTTGATCCTGCAGCAGATTGAGGGAAATCTGATCTATCCTCACGTAGTTGGAAACTCTGTGGGACTGCCGGCAATCTGGGTACTGGTTGCAGTGACTCTGGGCGGAAATCTTATGGGAATTGTGGGAATGCTGATTTTTATTCCGTTGGTGTCTGTAATTTATACATTGTTTAAGGAATGGGTGTCTGAGAGGCTGGAGCAGAAGAAGGTAAAAATTAGTTGAGAAAATTTTTAATGAGCGCTGGTTGCTAAATAAAATAAGCGCTGGAAAATAATTGGTTTACATAAAACAAAAAAGCTGCAAAAAAACATCTCCGGGAGGATTAAGAACTTCCGGAGATATTTTTTGCTTATTTTTATGAAGATCAGTCGTTGGTCTGTTTCTGACTTTCTACTTCTGCAAGCTTCATTGCACGAACTTTCAGCGGCAGACCGAACAGAGTGATGAATCCGTCTGCATCATGGTGATCGTACATATCACCTGTTGTGAAGGAAGCAAGAGATTCATTGTAAAGGCTGTATGGAGAAGTGGTTCCGGCTTTGATGATGTTGCCTTTGTAAAGTTTGAATTTTACTTCACCAGTTACATATTTCTGTGTGGACTCTACGAATGCCTGGATTGCCTCACGAAGTGGTGTGAACCATTTTCCTTCGTAAACAACCTGAGCCAGCTGGCTGCCAAGTTTCTTCTTGGTTTCCAGAGTTTCACGATCAAGGATCAGCTCCTCAAGCTGTTCATGTGCTTCCATAAGGATTGTTCCACCAGGAGTCTCATAAACACCACGGGATTTCATACCTACAACACGGTTCTCAACGATATCGATAATGCCGATTCCGTTCTCGCCGCCAAGCTTGTTCAGTTCTGTGATGATCTCGGAAACTTTCATTGCCTTTCCATTTAAGGTCTTTGGAACACCTGCCTCAAATGTCATGGTGATTTCGGTCTCTTTATCCGGAGCTTTCTCAGGCGTTACGCTGAGTACTAACATATCATCATAGTTTGGAGCCTGCGCCGGATCCTCAAGTTCAAGTCCCTCATGGCTGATGTGCCACAGGTTACGGTCACGGCTGTAGCTGTGTTTTGCATCGAATGGAAGGTTGATACCATGAGCTGGCAGAACGCGATCTCGTCTTCACGGGACTGCATGGTCCAAACGTCTGTCATACGCCATGGAGCAATGATCTTGATGTCTGGTGCAAGAGCTTTGATTCCAAGCTCAAAACGGATCTGGTCATTTCCTTTACCAGTTGCGCCGTGACAGATTGCAACAGCGTTCTCTTTTCTTGCGATCTCAACCAGTTTCTTGGCAATAGCAGGACGTGCCATGGAAGTACCAAGAAGATATTTGTGCTCATATACAGCACCTGCCTCAACACACGGCATAATATAGTTGTCGCAGAAGTCATCTACGATATCCTCAATATATAATTTGGAAGCTCCGGAAAGCTTTGCTCTTTCCTCAAGTCCGTCCAGCTCATTTCCCTGTCCGCAGTTAACGCAGCAGCAGACAACATCATAATCAAATGTTTCTTTCAGCCACGGAATCAATGCTGTGGTATCAAGTCCGCCTGAATATGCAAGTACAACTTTTTCTTTCATAATATTTACCTCTTTTCTTTTATCCCTCTGAAACAGATAGGGTTATAAAGCATATTAAATTTTGAATAAATATTCATCGTGATAACAGCTCTTACGTTCTGTACGTTATTCACAAAGAATAATATACAACAATACTCATAAATATGCAATAGTAAATTTGAAAAAAATTTATAAAAACTTTGCATAAAAATGCATCATATAATAGGTAAATACGCGTTGAAATGCACAAAAAAGATAGATTGAATGGAAAATAAGGAAAAAATGACTATTGCATAATATGCAAAGAAGATGTATAATTCATTCATCATTGTTTATAAAGCACATGTTACTGTTCACTCCGTTCATAAAACGGACATTGTTGCCAGTGAACAGAGTAACAAGTATGAGTTCTAGAGCCTGTTTGAAAAAGCATGCTTTTGACACCATAATAATGGAGGACACTAAAATGATAAAAGCTGGAATTATTGGAGCAACCGGTTATGCGGGAAATGAAATTGTACGTCTCCTTCTGGGACATAAAAATGTGGAAGTAGCATGGTATGGATCCAGAAGCTACATTGATAAAAAATATGCAGGAATTTATCAGAACTTTTTTAAGCTGGTAGATGCAAAATGTATGGACGATAACATGGAAGCTCTGGCAGATGAGGTTGATGTGATTTTCACTGCAACACCGCAGGGGCTCTGTGCTTCTCTTGTAAATGAGGGAATCCTTTCCAGAGCGAAAGTAATTGATTTAAGTGCAGACTTCCGTATTAAAGATGTGAAGAAATATGAAAAATGGTACGGAATTGAGCACAAATCCCCTCAGTTTATTGATGAAGCTGTGTACGGATTATGTGAGATTAACCGTGAGGACATCAAAAAAGCCCGTCTGATCGCGAATCCGGGATGCTATCCAACTTGTTCTACACTTTCTATTTACCCATTGTTAAAGGCCGGAATGATTGATCCGAACACGATTATTATTGATGCTAAATCCGGAACGACGGGTGCTGGAAGAGGGGCTAAGGTTGATAATCTTTATTGTGAAGTAAATGAAAATATCAAGCTTACGGTGTTGCCACACACAGACATACACCAGAGATCGAAGACCAGTTAGGATATGCCTGCGGACAGGAAGTGACCATTAATTTTACCCCGCATCTTGTTCCAATGAACAGAGGCATTCTGGTTACAGCATACGCTTCCCTGACAAAGGATGTGACCTACGAAGAAGTAAAAGCTGCTTATGATGCATGCTATGAGAATGAGACATTTGTGAGGGTTCTGGATAAGGATGTGTGTCCGCAGACAAAGTGGGTAGAGGGCAGTAATTACGTGGATGTGAATTTCAAGATCGATCCGAGAACCCACAGAATCATCATGATGGGAGCTATTGACAACCTGGTAAAAGGTGCTGCCGGACAGGCAGTTCAGAATATGAATCTGATGTTTGGGTTTGATGAAGCGGAAGGATTATTACAGGTTCCGATGTATCCGTAAAAGTGAAATTGGAGACAGGCTCCGGGCCTGATTTCAGGACTGAGTTACATTGAAAAATAAACATATAATTTGCCTGATCGGGCAAAGGAGGAGTATCAATATGGAAATAATTACAGGTGGTGTTACCGCAGCAAAGGGGTTTAAAGCAGCTGCGGCAGCAGCAGAAATTAAATACAAAGGCCGTACAGATATGGCCATGGTTTACAGTGAAGTTCCATGTGTTGCAGCTGGCACTTTTACAACAAATGTGGTGAAGGCAGCTCCGGTAAAATGGGATCAGAATGTGGTCTATAATCACCCATCTGCACAGGCTGTGATCTGCAACAGCGGTATTGCAAATGCATGTACCGGAGCAGAAGGATATGGCTATTGTAAGGCGACTGCTGATGCAGCTTCTGAGATACTTGGAATCCCTGCAGCTAGCGTGCTGGTTGCATCTACAGGCGTGATTGGAATGCAGATTCCGATTGATAGAATTGTAAATGGTGTAAAGGCTATGGCTCCGAAGCTTGACGGTTCTTTAGAGGCCGGAACAGAGGCAGCCAAGGCTATCATGACTACAGATACCGTAAAAAAAGAGGTTGCTGTACAGATCGAAATTGGTGGAAAAACAGTAACAGTTGGCGGTATGTGCAAGGGATCCGGAATGATCCATCCTAATATGTGTACCATGCTTGGATTTGTCACAACAGATGCTGCAATTTCCAAGGAAATGCTTCAAAAAGCACTAAGTGCAAATATTAAAGATACCTTTAATATGGTTTCTGTAGATGGCGATACTTCCACAAATGACACTGTTCTGCTCCTTGCAAACGGCATGGCAGGCAACCCTGAAATCACAGAAGAGGGTGCTGATTTTGATAAATTTATGGAGGCTTTGAATTATATTAATACCTGTTTATCAAAGAAAATTGCAGGTGACGGAGAGGGTGCGACTGCACTTTTTGAAGTGAAAATTGTGGGCGCTAAGACAAAAGAAGATGCAGTTACGCTTAGCAAATCCGTAGTAACTTCTTCTCTTACAAAGGCTGCAATTTATGGTCACGATGCAAACTGGGGACGGATTTTGTGCGCTATGGGATACTCTGGAGTGCAGTTTGATCCGGAAAAAGTTGACCTGTATTTTGAGAGCCGCGCAGGAAAATTAAAGATTATTGAGAACGGTGTTTCAACAGGATATGATGAAGCAGAGGCAACCAGAATCCTGTCTGAGGATGAGGTAACAGCTATTGCAGATGTGAAGATGGGTGACGCAAAAGCAACTGCATGGGGCTGTGATCTTACTTATGATTATGTGAAAATTAATGCAGATTATCGTTCTTGATATTAAAGCTTGAGAGTGTGTAAATTAGATGCCAGAGGAAGACTGAAAGGCATGCAGTTGTAGGACTTTTGTAACATAAAGATATAGGAAAGAAAGGTTAAGAGAAAAATGGTAAATCAGAAATATCTTGATAAGGCAGAGGTACTGATTGAGGCGCTTCCATACATACAGCGTTTTAACCGTAAAATTGTTGTAATAAAGTATGGCGGAAGTGCTATGCTGGATGAAAAATTGAAGGCGAATGTAATTAAGGATGCAGTTCTCCTGAAACTGGTTGGATTTAAGCCAATTATCGTACATGGTGGCGGCAAGGAAATCAGCAAATGGGTTGGAAAAGTAGGCATGGAGGCTAAGTTTATCAATGGTCTTCGGGTAACAGATTCCCAGACAATGGAAATAGCAGAAATGGTCCTTGCCAAAGTAAACAAAGAACTTGTTTCCCATGTGGAATCTCTTGGCGTACAGGCTGTTGGTATCAGTGGAAAAGACGGTGGATTGCTGAAATGTAAGAAGAAATATTCCAATGGAGAGGATATTGGATTTGTAGGGGATATTACAGAAGTAAACCCGAAAATTCTTTATGATCTGCTGGAAAAAGATTTTCTTCCGATTGTTTTTCCAATCGGATTTGATGATAATTATGACAGCTATAACATTAATGCAGATGATGCAGCCTGCGCAATTGCAGAGGCTGTACATGCAGAGAAGCTTGCATTTCTTTCTGATATTGAGGGAGTTTATAGGGATAAAGATGATCCGTCATCTCTGATTTCTGAGCTTCATATTCAGGATGCCAGAAAACTGATCGAGGATGGATATGTTGGCGGCGGAATGATTCCGAAGCTGAATAACTGTATTGAAGCAATTGAGCATGGTGTTAACCGGGTTCATATTCTTGATGGAAGAATTCCTCATAGTTTACTGTTGGAAATCTTTACAAACAAAGGTATCGGAACTGCTATTTTAAGAGAGGATGGAGAGAAATATTACCATGAACATGAATAATCAGATGGAAGAAGCGGAGTCCAGTATTCTTCATACATATAATCGTTTTCCTGTTGTTTTTTGAACGTGGAGAGGGTGTGCACCTTTTTGATTCTGAAGGCTCCAAATATCTGGATTTTGCAGCAGGAATTGCTGTAAATTCGCTTGGATATCATTATCCTGGATATGATGAAGCACTGAAAGAACAGATTGATAAGCTGACTCATATTTCTAATTTGTATTACAATGAGCCAATTATCGAAGCTGGCGCAAAGCTGGTAAATGCAAGCCGCATGGACAAGGCTTTCTTTACAAACAGTGGTACAGAGGCTATTGAAGGTGCATTAAAGGCTGCGAAAAAGTATGCTTATGAACGTGACGGACATGCAGATCATGAGATCATTGCCATGAATCATTCTTTCCATGGCAGATCTATTGGAGCACTTTCTGTCACTGGAAATGCACATTACCGTGAGCCTTTTGAGCCGCTCATGGGTGGTGTGAAATTTGCTGATTTCAATGATCTTGAGAGTGTAAAAGCCCAGGTTACAGATAAAACATGTGCAATTATTATGGAGACTGTACAGGGAGAAGGCGGTATTTATCCAGCGGAAAGAGAGTTTCTGGAGGGCGTTCGCGCACTGTGTGATGAGAAAGATATTCTCCTTATTCTGGATGAAATCCAGTGCGGAATGGGACGTTCCGGATATTATTTTGCATGGCAGGCATACGGTGTACAGCCGGATATTATGACCTGTGCAAAAGCGCTTGGATGCGGTGTTCCTGTTGGTGCATTTGTGTTGAGTAAGAAGGTTGCACAGGCTTCTTTGAAGCCGGGAGACCATGGTACAACTTATGGCGGAAATCCGTTTGTATGTGCGGCTGTAAGCAAGGTTTTTGACATTTATGAGAAGGATATGATCCTTACTCATGTACAGGAATTAACCCCATATCTTGAAAAAAACTGGATGAACTTGTGGAAAAACATGAGTGTGCTGCAGCAAGAAGAGGTATGGGATTCATGCAGGGAATCGTCATTGCAGGACGACCTGTAGGAGAGATTGTTAAGAAGGCTCTGGAGAAGAAACTGCTGGTTATTTCTGCAGGAAGCGACGTGCTTCGTATTGTGCCTCCGCTTGTGATTACCAAGGCGGATATCGATGAAATGGCGGAGATTTTGGATGAATGTCTGGCGTAAATCAGGGCTGGAGTTTTGGTGAAAAAATAGGTGAAAAATTAAAAAAGATTCACTAAAAAAGCATTGTAGGTTGATTTTAAGCTATAAATGAGAATAAAATGACAGAAAAAAGGTACTTTGAAATGGTTTTCAGGTACCTTTTTTCTATTGCTCAAGATTCTGTTTTAAAAAATTATTCCGGCAATCGCCCATAAATCCTGACATACATCTTGTCAAAAGTTGGGGGATGGAACTTTTTACACTGTATAGAGTACAGCTGCTTAAAAGCTTTTTGTGAATTTACTCTTCTGCGAAGTCGAATTCGTCTTTAAATTTCTCTTTGAAAATGTCAAAAACAGCGGTGAGAATGTCATCGTCATCAACGAAAACATAGCTCTCGTTTTCTTCATTTCCGTCGTCCTCAACCTGAAGAATCAGTACTTCTTCATCTTCGTTCTCGTCCTCACCTTCCACGTCCTCTACAGGTGGGAGAAGAACTGCGTAGCGCTTTCCTTCATACTCAACAAGGTCCAGGAACTCAAAATCCATGTCTTCCCCGTTTTCGTCGGTGAGGGTGATGATCTCGATTTCCTCTTCTGCTGGGGTACCAATGTTCTTTTCGTCTGCCATTGTGATTCTCCTTTCAAGTTGACATGCCAGCCCGGCTGTCATATTTGTTGAAAATATTATATCAATTGTGAGAGCTGTTGAATAGATGGAAAATATAGAAAATTTCGAAAATATTTTTGCATAATGTCAGAAGAAAGACTGGAAAAGCGGTTTTCAGTAGAGATATAACAGGATTGCAAGGTTGTTTTGGGAAAATATAAAAAACCTGTTGACAAGTAAAGTTGTCAATGATATTATGCAAATACAAGGAATGACAAATAAACTTGTCATAATGACAATGAAATAAGTCATTTCAAAAAAATGAATACACTACGAATGAGAAAGGAGCCTTTGAAATGGCGCTGGAGAATCGATTGAAGGAATATCGTGCCAGGCTTGGAATCAATCAGGCGGACATGGGGAAACTAGCTGGTGTGTCCAGACAGACGATCAGCCTGATTGAGAGGGGAGACTATTCACCTTCAGTGACGCTGGCTTTGAAGCTGGCGAAGATCTGTCAGGTGACAGTGGAAGATATTTTTACTTATACGGAGGATGGAGAAGATGAATAAGGGAAAATCTAAGAAGAAAATGAATTCCTATTTAAAAATGGTACTGATTATGCTGGCTGGTGGTGTTGTTGGAGGAATTTTTGGCTTTGTTACATCATACACTGGGGAGAATTCTATAGCAGCTATTGGGCATGGGATGAATGCATTTCTTTTGGCTGTACGTGATCATACAGTGCTGCTGGAATGTATCTGCGGTGCGATCTGTATTATGATCTGTGAGATCCATTTTGGAAAGATGAAGAGAATGGGAAGCCAGATACAGGATGCAGAGGATGAAGAATATCATGAATTGCAGTATCATATTGAAGTGTCCTCCAGCTGGGGGATGATTGCGAGTACAGTGGGAACTGTTCTTATGATGCTGCTTATTTCACCAGGATACTCTATGAAATATATTGAGAGCCAGAGTGACGGTGAGATATGGATGTTCTTAGCAGGACTGGTTGTGTTTGTGGGAATGGTTGGATATTTTGGTATGTGGCAGATTCGCTATATAAAGCTGGTTCAGAGAATTTATCCGGATAAGAAAGGTGATCCTACTTCTATAAACTTTCAGGAGCAGTGGCTTGCAAGCTGTGACGAAGCAGAGAAGGAAGAAATTTACGAAGCAAGCTATAAGACTTATCTGCTGACTGGAAAGGTACTTCCTTTTTGCACATTGGTAGCCATGCTGCTTCATATGGTATGGAATACGGGCGTTCTTGCTATTATCATTCCTGCTTTTCTCTGGATCTTATCGGCGTCTAATTACTGCCGGTGCTGCGTTACGAAAAAAAGCGAAAAACTTGCGAAGTGAATGAATCTTTGAAAAATACATATAATACTATTATGGAGGTGCCTGCTGCAAGTGCACCTCCTTTTCTTCCCGGGAAGGAGCATCCTTTTGGAGTCTGTCAGAACATCGATTGGCTTAGAGCGTGTTTGAAAAATCATTCCTGCAATCTGCACGCCCCACTTTGCGGTATATTTCACCCGAATTCGGTTGCCGTAGCCCGCTACGCGCCTCATCCGGGCGAAATCTCCCACAAAATTGTGACGCACATCTTGCAGAAAGCCTTTTTCAAACACGCTCTAGAGAAAGAATCTGGAAGTATAGGATAGTTTATGGAGGTATTGTATGTGGGGATTTCTTGTAGCGTTGATATCTGGTGCATTGATGAGTATTCAGGGCGTTTTTAACACAGAGATGACTAAGCAGACCAGCTTGTGGGTATCCACCGGCTGGGTACAGTTTTCTGCGTTTCTGGTCTGCGCGTTGGCGTGGATTTTTACCGGGAGGGACAGTGTTGGCGCGTTGTGGCAGGTGGAGAATAAATATACTTTACTTGGCGGTATTATCGGAGCATTTATTACAATAACTGTCATTCAAAGCATGGGAAGTTTAGGTCCTGCAAAGGCTGCTATGCTGATTGTAATTTCCCAGCTGGCAGTTGCCTATATAATTGAATTATTTGGTCTGTTTGGTGTAGAAAAAGTGGATTTTCAGTGGCGAAAACTGATCGGCATGGCTGTGGCGATTGTAGGAATTGTCATATTTAAATGGGAGAAATAAGGCAAATAGATAAAAGACTGATAAAATTTAGAAATGGTATTGTAAAAAATGTAAAGTTTCGTTAAAATAGATTAGGTAAAGCATGAGTGGAGGGGAACCTGCGCATAAAGCGAAAGGGGAACCTGCATGGGAAGAAAAATAAAATACAGATGTGGAATCTGGACAGTTTTGTTCTTTCTCTGGACGGCGTCTGCAATGACAGGTTGCGCACGTCGGGAAGAGGTTTTTCTGGAAGAGATGGATTCAGATGAAGAGAACTCGAATAGAAAAGCAGGAGAAGAGAGCACTGCGTATGAGAATAACGTGGCGGCAGGGGAAAATCCCGAAAAACAGTCTGTTGTTTCAGATGCTGGATCAGAGGGGAATACAGAAAATTCAGCTTTGGATTTGCCACTAGAAACGCCAATTCCACAGAAAATATTCGTTGATGTATGCGGAGCCGTTGTAAATCCAGGCGTTTATGAGCTGGATGAAGGAGCACGTATTTTCCAGGCTGTTGATGCAGCAGGAGGATATTTGCCAGAGGCAGCCATAAATTATCTGAACAGAGCCAGAAGTATTGGAGATGGGCAGCAGATTTATGTGCCTACTGAGAAAGAAGTGGCTGAGAACCTGGAACTTGCTATGGCGAAAGTGCCAGAGGCATTGAACGATGGTGACAATTCTGGGAATTTAGGATTGGAAGAAATTCAAGGCAGCTCAGTGGAAAATCCATCGGGAACTGTTGGAAGAGATACAGGAAGTTTCGGAGATGGCGTAGGCGATGATACACGAATTAATCTGAATACTGCAGATGCCGGACAGCTTTCCACTTTAAGCGGAATCGGGCAGTCAAAGGCAGAAGCCATTGTTGCATACAGAGAGGAGCATGGAGACTTTGCTTCTATCGAAGAGATTATGAATGTAGAAGGTATCAAAGAGGGTACCTTTTCAAAGATAAAAGACAAGATATCAACTGGATAAGGGAGATTCTTAAATGAGCAGGAAAGTTTTGGTAGTAGATGATGAGAAACTGATAGTAAAGGGTATCCGTTTCAGTCTGGAACAGGATGGAATGGATGTGGATTGTGCCTACGATGCGAAGAAGCCCTGGAGATGGCCAAAGAGAAGAAATATGACATTATTCTTCTGGATCTTATGCTTCCCAAGATGGATGGCTTTGAAGTATGCCAGCAGATCAGGGAATTTTCAAATGTTCCTATTGTAATGCTTACAGCGAAAGGTGAGGATATGGATAAGATCCTCGGCCTTGAGTATGGCGCGGACGACTATATCACCAAACCATTTAATATTCTTGAGGTAAAGGCAAGAATCAAGGCCATTATGCGCCGTGCAGGCAGCAATCAGGAAGAAAAAGACAAGGCGAAGACAATAGAGGCTGGTGACCTGAAGATGGATTGTGAGAGCCGTCGCGTGTTTATTTCTGGTAAGGAAATCAATCTGACTGCCAAAGAATTTGATGTGCTGGAACTTCTGGTGTTTAATCCCAATAAAGTGTACAGCCGTGAGAACCTGCTGAATATTGTATGGGGATATGAATATCCTGGTGATGTTCGTACAGTGGATGTACATATCCGTCGTTTACGTGAAAAAATTGAGGCGAATCCCAGTGAGCCCAAATATGTACACACCAAATGGGGTGTGGGATATTATTTCCAGGCATAAGCATGCCAGAGAAAAAGAAACCAAGCTTTTTAAAAAGTCTGCGTTTTCGTATTCTGATCATTCTGGTCATTCTGGGAATCGTACCAAGTGTCATTGTTGCTCATGTGATGGTGGCAGCCTATGAGAGCAAGGCTGTGGCTGTCCGTAAGCAGACTGTTGAGAAGCAGTGTGACATTCTGTGTAACCTGTTAATTAAAGAGAATTATATGAATGACTCCAGCTCGCAGAATGTAAACAGCAAGCTGGAGTTGTTGTCTAATGTGTATGACGGCAGAATTCTGTTAGTTGACAGGGATTACAGGATTATCAAGGATACCTATGGCGTAGATGAGGGAAAAACTTTGATCTCCACTATGGTGATCAAATGCTTCAAAGGTGAGGAAGCCAGCCGCTATAATAGTAAGACACAGAAGATTGAGATGGCTCTCCCTGTGAAAAGCCCGGAGGTGAAGCAGCTTCAGGGTGCTATGCTGATCAGCTTTTCCTCCAATGAAATTGCAGAGAATATTCTGGAGCTGGAACAGAAGAGTCTTCTGATCACAGGAATCATTATTGTGCTGGCGGTCCTTCTTGGATATGTGCTTTCTACGGTTCTTGTAAAGCCGTTTGCCAGAGTTACCAAGTCCATTGAGGATTTGACAGATGGATACCAGAATGAGGAGATTTCTGTCCCGGATTATACAGAGACAGCACTTATTACGGATGCGTTCAACAAAATGCTTTCCAGAATGAAGATTCTGGATGAGTCCAGAAATGAGTTTGTTTCCAATGTGTCCCATGAGCTGAAGACACCGCTTACCTCCATGAAGGTACTTGCCGATTCACTGGTGGGCCAGGAAGGGGTGCCGGAGGAGCTGTATCAGGAGTTTATGGGCGATATCACTGCAGAGATTGATCGGGAGAATAAGATCATCACAGACCTGCTTTCTCTTGTAAAAATGGATAAGAAAGCAGCTGATCTGAATGTGGAGCACCTGAATATCAATCAGCTTCTGGAGGATATCCTGAAGAGACTCCGTCCAATTGCAGATAAGAGGCACATTGATCTGATCCTGGACAGTTTCCGCCCTGTTGAAGCAGATGTGGATGAGGTAAAGTTTACTCTTGCCGTGAGCAATCTGGTTGAGAATGGTATTAAATACAATGTGGATGATGGCTGGGTTCGTGTAACCCTTGACGCTGACCATAAATATTTCTATGTGAAGGTTTCAGATTCCGGAATGGGCATTCCGGAGGAGTCCATCGGAAGAATTTTTGAACGTTTTTACCGTGTGGACAAATCCCATTCCAAAGAAATTGGCGGCACAGGTCTTGGACTTGCGATTACCAGAAGTGCTGTGACCATGCATCATGGAACTATTCAGGTGGCAAGTAAGGAAGGCGAGGGAACTACCTTTACTGTCCGCATTCCTTTATCATATATTCCGTAGGAGGTGCCAGATGAAGAAATTGTTGAGTACAGCGATGGCTCTGGTTCTGATCATTGGCCTTCTTACCGGATGCTCGGTGGAAAGCAGGGAGAGAAGACTGAAAGTGTCAGCAATCAGTACTATCTATATTACTTGAACAAAGATGAAACGAAAGTAACAAAGACAAGATATTATCCGGAGCAGGAAAGTGCAGAATTTATGCTCAGGATTTAATGGGAATCCTGAATGGACAGGAGAGCAGCGGAGAGAACCTGCCTTTGCTTCCAGCAGGAGTTCAGCTGGTGACTTACCGCTTAAATGAATCCCTTCTGGAATTGGAGTTTAATGCTGATTACAGTAATATTTCCCGAACCAGGGAGATTCTGGTGCGCGCAGGTGTGGCAAGAACTTTTCTTCAGATTCCAGGAATCACCGGCATAAAGATTTTTATAGGAAATCAGGAGCTTACCGATTCCAAGGGACAGGCTGTAGGCTTGCTTGACGGCAACACTTTTGTAGAAATGTGGGGCTCTGATAAAGATGCGTATCGGTATGATACTTTTACTCTGTATTTTACAGACAAGACAGGAGAGCATCTTGTGGCAGAACAGAGAAATGTATATTATAAGAGAATTCTGCCAAGAGAGAGAGTAATACTGGAACAGCTTGCCAAAGGACCGATGGTGAAAGGGCATTATCCAACAATTCCGCAGAATACGGATATTCTGGGAATAGAGGTGTCTGATAATGTGTGCTATGTGGATTTTAGTTCCGCTTTTTCAGATTCAGGAATTGATATCCCGGTGAACACCATGATCTATTCCGTGGTAAATTCTCTTCTGGATACGACATCTGCTGATAAAGTGCAGATTTCAATCGAAGGTGATACAGAGGCTAAGTTAAGTGATGGAACATCTTTGTACAGTCTTTTCAGTAAAAATACAGATCTGATCCTGAAAGAGAATTAGAGCGTGTTTGAAAAAATCAATCAATAACGCTTATAAAATGAAATACTAAAGGAGTTTATAAATGACGAAAAGACCGCTTTGCATGGTGTGTCTGGTCTTGATGCTCCTTATGTGTGTGGCCGACCGGGCAGATTTCCACTGATCAGAGGAAATCCTGTTCCGGAAAATGTGGACTCCTGGATCCGGGAACATCCCAAGGTCACAATCTGCGGAGAAGTGACACAGACCACAGAAAATGAATTTTCACAATCTGTTTATCTTAGCAATACATATCTGATTTATCAACCAAAGAAGAATCAATCAAAGGAAAATCAACCGAAGAAAATATCTATTGAAAATGTAAAAGTATTTTTAAAGAAAAAAGAAGATGTTCCGGCAGGAACTGTTGTTTTGGTGTCTGGAAATCTGGAGAGAGTAGGTGAGATGCGAAATCCAGGAGAATTTGATGCCAGACAGTATTATGCCAGCCAGCATATTTTCTATTTTATGAAAAAGGCGGAATTGTTAAAAAAATCGGAAAATTATTCTGCTTATCGACAAGGTATGAATGATCTAAGGAAATATCTCAGTAAAGTTCTGAATGGAATTGGTGGAAAAGAAGCCGGGGTTTTTCAGGCAATTGTTCTCGGGGATAAAAGCAGTCTGGATGAGGAAGTAAAGCTTCGCTACCAGATGGCTGGTATTGTGCATGTTCTGGCAATTTCGGGGCTGCATATCAGTGTGATTGGGATGGGAATTTATAATCTTCTGATGAAGACTGGAATGGGAATCTGGCCGTCTGGGATAATTGCCCTGTTGATTTTGCTTCAATACGGCGTGATGACTGGTGGAAGTGTGTCTACTATGCGTGCAGTCTGTATGTTTTTGATATCTGTAGGGGCGAAAATAACCGGAAGGATTTATGATCTGCCAACGGCGCTGGCTGTTTCGGCTATGTTAATTCTTGGAGATTCAGGAGCATATTTATATAACAGTGGGTTCCTTTTGTCATTTAGCGCGGTAGCAGGAGCTGGCGTAGTGGTTCCTGCATTAACAAAGAGTATGGATTTATCCGTATTGAAAAAGGGGAAAATGTGCGGAGAAAAAAGAGTGCATGGAAAAGACATGCTGGAAAAAAAGTTTAAAAATATTTGCTGTATGATTTTAGGAAAACATACAGGGCAAATATATGAAAAATTTGCCGGAGGTTTTTGCAAAGCAAATCTGGCTTTAGACGCATCTATAGGAATACAGCTGACCATGCTTCCTGTTTCCTTATATTTTTTCGGAGAAGTTTCACTGGTTGGAATTTTTTTAAATTTGCTGGTGCTTCCTACAGTAGGAGTTGTTCTGGGAAGCGGAGTTATTGGATTGCTTGCTGGGTGTGTAAGCTTTTCCGTTGGGCGTGTTGTGATTTTGCCTGGAAAGGTTCTTGCTGGAATTTATGAAGAGTTATGTAAACTATCTGGGAATCTGCCTTTTGGCATCTGGATCACAGGACAACCAAAGCTGTGGCAGGTGGCTGTATATTATATTTTGTTTGCAGGAGCAGTCTGGATACTTACACAGAAAGGGAAGAGGGAGAGAAAAATAATTGCTTTCGTAGTTGTATGCCTGGCCATGTCTATTCTTATATGGCGTGAGCCGGAACCATTTTCTGTCAGCTGTCTGGATGTGGGACAGGGCGACGGGCTTGTGCTGCGGACGCCGGAAGGGAATTGCTTTCTGGTGGATGGTGGAAGCACAAACAAATCAGGTGTGGGACAATATCAGGTTTTACCGTATCTGAAAAATCAGGGGATTTCTCAGATTGATGGAATTTTTATATCTCATACAGATCAGGATCATATCAGTGGTGTACAGGAAATATTGGAGATGGCTGTAAAAAAACTGAATTCAGTAAAATTGGGATGCTTGTATCTGCCTGAGTGGGAAAATCCTCCTGCTGCATGGGAAAAACTGAAACAGACAGCAAAAGCGGCCGGAATTCCAGTGAGAACCTTGAAGGAAGGAGACTGCCTGAATGCAGGTAAATTGCAATTGCAGATAATTGCTCCTGCTGTCAGCGCTTCTGGCGCAGACGTAAATGAAGATGGTATGGTGATTAAAGTAAAATATGAGGAGTTTCTTGGCCTTTTGACAGGTGATATCGGGGAAGAAACGGAAAAGAAATTGCTGGAATTGGGAATGTTGGAAGATGTGGACTTTTTGAAGGTGGGACACCATGGCTCCCATTACTCTACCTGTCAACAGTTTCTTGATACAGTGCGCCCGGAATATGCTGTGATTTCCTGCTCTTCTACCAATACCTATGGCCACCCGTCACCGGAAATTACGAAACGCCTGGAAGAAACCGGGTGCCAGACCAGTTTTACTATGGAGAGCGGTGCTGTGAAAGTTTGCTGGGAGAAAGAGGGGATAAGGATTAAGAAATTTTTGGAAAAGGGAAATAGTATGTAGAGCGAAAAAGGCACTTTTATAAAGACACAATTTGTGGTATGGTTTAGTAGAATGTCGAGTACAGCTCTATCACCCTGGCTGAAAGAGTCTGGGGGGCTACTGGTCAGATCGTGAATAGTAACCTTTGGGGAATGTCCTGACCGACAAGAAGATGACAGGAGCGTATATTTTGAAGAATATCCAGGAAGATATAAAGACGGGCAATTTTAAACAGGCGTATTTGCTGTATGGTGAGGAGCTTACCTGAAACAGCAGTATAAACATAAACTGGTGCAGGCGCTGAATCCAGAAGATGACACCATGAATTTTAATCATTATGAGGGTCGGAACATTGATGTGAAGGAACTGATCGACCTTTGTGAGACCATGCCTTTTTTTGCAGACCGTAGGGTGGTTTTGTTGGAAGATACCGGCTTTTTTAAGAATAAATGTGATGAACTGGCTGATTATATGAAAGAACTGCCAGACTATCTTTGCCTTATTTTTGTAGAAAATGAGGTGGATAAAAGAAACCGTATGTATAAAGCCGTAAAGGCAGCAGGTAGAATCGGAGAATTTGTGCAGCAGGATGAGAAAACGCTAATGCGCTGGGCTGCCGGGCTTCTGAAAAAAGAAGGCAAGATGATCACCCAGCGGGATATGGAACTCCTTCTTACCATGACTGGCGTGGACATGGGAAACCTGCGGATGGAACTGGAAAAGATAATTTCCTATACCGGTGACCGGGATGTGGTAACGGGAGAGGATATTCAGCAGGTTTGTACCACTCAGACCCAGAATAAGATTTTTGATATGGTCCGGGCAGTAACGGAGAAAAATCAGAAGAGAGCACTGGATCTGTATTATGATCTTCTCACGCTGAAGGAGCCCCCGATGAGAATCCTTTTTTCTTTTGGCGAAACAGTTTCGCCAGCTGCTTCTGGTAAAAGAATATGCAGAAGAAGGAATCCCTCAGCCGGTGATGGCATCAAGACTGGGAGTGCCGTCTTTTGTGGTGAAAAATATTGTAGTCTGTGCAAGATCCTATAGAATCAGTGAACTTCGTCAGGCAGTGACGGATTTTGTGGATGCAGAGGAAGCTGTGAAGACAGGCAGATTGCAGGATGTGCTTAGTGTGGAATTACTGATCGTGAAGTATAGTTCAGCCAGAAGATGACGTTTTGGTGCAGGCTATGATGTTTGCAAAAATAGGCAGTGGGCTGAACAGGAATGCAAAAAAATACAGAAAAAAGGCAGTCGATGACGGTTCGACTGCCTTAATTTCACTTATAAGCTTATAACTAAAAATTCAGATATCTATTAGCCAATGCTGTTAACGGCTTTGGATAAACGGGAAACTTTTCTTGCGCAGTTGTTTTTGTGATAAACACCTTTGGAAGTTGCTTTGCTGATTGTAGAGATAGCCTCTTTTAATGCAACCTCTGCTGCTGCCTTATCGTTGTTTGCTACTGCCGCGTCAACTTTTCTGATGGAAGTCTTAACAGCAGAACGGATGGATTTGTTTCTCGCAGCTTTTGTTCTGTTAACTAAAATTCTCTTTTTTGCAGATTTGATGTTAGCCAATTCGTACACCTCCAATTCGTGAATGATGATTAATTTTTTGCATCATAAGAACAGACACGGGCGTTCCTATGAACATGCTTATATAGTTTATAATAATTACCTTGGATTGTCAATACATATTTTTACAAAAATGCTTGACATACATATTTACAAAAATGCTTGACATACATATTTTGCAAAAAAGTGGGGAGATTATATAAAAATCGAAAGGTGTGGCTGTGAAAGGTATGAATTGCAATGAGAAATACATTTTGCACATAGAAAACAGCAGGGCGGAGCCGGTGATATGGGAGAATTTGGGAAAGTATGGAGGAACTGATATGCTGGGAACTTATAAGATCAGAACCGATTTGGCGGTAGAGGCAAGAGAACGCTTTACAGAGGACAATGTAGAAGTGCGCGGTGGAGGTTCAGGAAGATTATAATGAGGAAAAAGACATTCGAACCACTGTGGTGAAAATAACCACGGAAAATGGTGCCAGGGCGATGGGGAGACCTCAGGGGACATATATTACAATTGAATCGGAAGGGCTTTCAGCGCCAGATGAGGACTATCACAGGGAAGTGTCTGAAGAACTTGCCAGACATTTACGCCAGCTGATCGGTCTGGAAAAGGAAAAGTCCGTGCTTATTGTTGGGCTTGGAAATCCGGGTATTACGGCGGATTCATTGGGACCGGAAGTAATTGGGAATCTTCATATGACACGCCATCTGATCCGCGAGTATGGACTGAAAAGTACAGAAAAGCAGATTCTTCATGCAATCAGCGGAATTGTTCCAGGAGTAATGGGGCAGACTGGAATGGAAACTTCGGAAATCGTGGAGGGCGTGGTGGAAATAACACGGCCAGATGTAGTGATCGCTGTGGATGCTCTTGCCGCAAGAAATACCAGGCGCCTTAATCGGACCATTCAAATCACGGATACAGGAATTACTCCGGGATCAGGGGTGGGAAACCACAGAAATGGTCTTACAGAAGAAAATCTGAATGTAAAAGTGATTGGGATCGGAGTGCCTACGGTGGTGGATGCGGCGACTATTGTTCATGATTCTATGGCTCATTTGCTTGAGACACTGGACGAGGCCGAACAGAAAGAATTTTTGGAAGAAATGATTTCCCCACATCTTCATGGAATGTTTGTGACGCCGAAAGATGTGGACGAGACCATAAAATATCTGAGTTTTACGATTTCAGAAGGATTAAATATGACTTTTGCAGAGATCTATTAGAGCGTGTTTGAAAAAGGCTTTCTGCAAGATGTGCGTCACAATTTGTGGGAGATTTTGCCTAGATGAGGGCATCGTAGCGGGCTACGGCAATCGAATTCGGGTGAAATCTCCAGCAAAGTGGGCGTGCAGATTGCGGGAATGATTTTTCAAACACGCTCTGGCGCATGAAGCTGATGTAAAGGTGGTGAGCTGTGGAAAAATACTGAAAATATGGAAAGTTAGCCTAAAAAAAGAAACATACGGAGGAAAAATCTGTCATAGGATAACCTTAAAGAGGTGATTTCGTGACAAAAGTCCAGAAGGTTTTCTGCGTGTTTCTTTGTCTGTGTTTTTTTGCGGTTCTGGCTATGCTGCCAGGACCTTTTTCCATGCGGGAAATTGTGCATAATGTGTACAGGCAGTTTCCGTTCTATTATTTTACAGAGGAAAAAGCACAGGAAACCTGGATGGAAATGGATGGGGTAACTCTGGCTGAGATTGGGAAGAGAAATGGAGCATATTTAGAAGAAGTTGCAGAGAATGAGCGTAATTTGCGAGAGGAAAATGCAAAGAAATCCAAGGAAGCCAATCTGGAAAAAAACAGCAGTGTTTCTGAGGAAAGTAAAAAAATAAATAATACAGATAAAATAGAAAATAAAGATAACTCTGAGATGTCAGAAATCATAGAAAATAGTGAAAATCACTTAAATTCAGAAACTCAGCCTGCAAATACCCTTCCTCAGTCTAACATCGTCTCCCGCATCCAATTCTGGATCTGTCCAGAGACAAGCTGTCGGATTACGATTATCTAATGAACAATTTTTACATTGTAGATGAGAACACAGATGCATCTGCCGTAAAAATAAATGCTGCTGAATTTCTGGCAGAGGATTTTTCCTTGAGTCATGGACCGTTGGAGCCGCAGATTCTTATTTATCACAGTCACTCCCAGGAAACGTTTTCCGATTCCAGGAAGGAGAAGAGGAAGATACGATTGTGGGTGTTGGAAATTATCTGACCAGTTTGCTGTCAGAAAAATATGGTTATCAGGTGATCCATATAAAAGAAGCTTTTGATATGATGAGCGGAGAACTGGATCGGAATAAGGCCTATAATTATGCTTGTGATTACGTAGAAAAGGTTTTGGAAGAAAATCCGTCTGTGGAGGTGGTTATTGATCTGCACAGAGATGGCATCGATGAAGACAGACGGCTGGTAACTGAAATAAACGGAAAAGATACTGCGCAGATTCTTTTTTATAATGGCCTTAGCTACACGAATGACCAGGGGAAGGTTTCTTATTTGCCAAATCCTTACATACAGGACAATCTTGCTTTTTCTTTTCAGCTGGAATATCAGGCGGCGTTGTATTATCCTGATTTTTACAGAGGGATTTACCTGGCGGGCTTGCGCTACAATCTTCATTTACGAAAAAGAGCCCTGCTTCTGGAAGCCGGTGCCCAGACAAATACGGTGCAGGAAGTAAAAAACGCCATGGAACCCTTTGCAGACATTTTGAACAGAGTGTTAAAGGGCTGCGGAACAGGATAAAAATAATATAATTTATCCCGTCAAGAATGTTACTGTGAACGGAGTGAACAGGAACCATATAAAAGGAAGTGACAAACAGATTTAATCTGTGCTATAATCTCTTGATAGAATAAACAGTAAAGCATAACCAGAGGAGGAATGTCTGGAATGACAGACAGAGTAAAATTCGAAATTTTTGTATTATTGCACATATTGACCACGGTAAATCTACACTGGCCGACAGAATTATAGAGATGACAGGACTTTTGACTGAGAGGGAAATGCAGGCCCAGGTTCTGGATAATATGGAACTGGAGAGAGAACGTGGAATTACCATCAAATCCCAGGCTGTCCGCACGGTATATCATGGAAAAGATGGAGAAGAGTATATTTTCAATCTGATCGATACACCTGGACATGTGGATTTTAACTATGAAGTTTCACGAAGCCTTGCAGCCTGCGACGGTGCCATCCTTGTAGTTGACGCTGCACAGGGAATTGAAGCGCAGACGCTGGCAAATGTTTATATGGCACTGGATCATGATCTTGAGGTTATTCCAGTAATCAATAAGGTTGATCTTCCAAGTGCAGAGCCAGAGCGTGTTATCAATGAAATTGAGGATGTGATTGGACTTGAAGCCCAGGACGCACCGCAGATTTCTGCAAAAACAGGTCTGAATGTAGATCAGGTTCTGGAGCAGGTAGTGGCTAAGATCCCGGCACCTGCAGGAAATCCGGATGCACCGCTGAAGGCGCTTATTTTTGACTCCATTTATGATTCTTATAAGGGTGCCATTGTTTTCTGCCGAATGGTAGATGGAAAAGTCCGCAAAGGCACAACCATCCGTATGATGGCCACTGGATTTGTGGCAGAAGTTGTGGAAGTTGGGTATTTTGGAGCTGGGCAGTTTATTCCATGTGAGGAACTGACAGCTGGAATGGTAGGTTATATTACCGCCAGCATTAAGAACGTAAGAGACACTCGTGTTGGTGATACTATTACAGACAATAGCCGCCCTTGCGAGGAGCTTTGCCTGGATATAAGAAGGTAAATCCAATGGTTTACTGCGGCCTTTATCCGGCTGACGGAGCGAAATACGGGGATCTTCGTGATGCTTTGGAGAAACTGCAGTTAAATGACGCCTCTTTATTCTATGAGCCGGAGACATCTGTTGCTCTTGGATTTGGTTTCCGCTGCGGATTTCTTGGATTGCTTCATCTGGAAATCATTCAGGAACGTCTGGAGCGTGAATATGACCTGGATCTTGTTACTACAGCTCCAAGCGTTATTTACAAAGTACACAAGACAAACGGCGAAGTGATTGATCTGACAAATCCGACCAATCTTCCAGATCCATCTGAGATCGAATATATGGAAGAGCCAATCGTGAATGCTGAGATTATGGTAACTACAGAATTTATCGGTGCCATTATGGATCTTTGCCAGGAGCGCCGTGGTCAGTATCTTGGCATGGAATATATGGAAGAGACACGAGCTCTTCTGAAATATAAGCTTCCATTGAATGAGATTATTTACGATTTCTTTGATGCCCTGAAATCTCGTTCCAGAGGATATGCGTCTCTGGATTACGAACTTTGTGGTTATGAGAGAAGTGAGCTTGTGAAACTGGATATTCTGGTAAATAAAGAAGAAGTGGATGCCCTTTCTTTTATTGTGCATGCAGATACTTCTTATGAAAGAGGCCGCAAGATGTGCGAGAAGCTGAAAGATGAGATTCCGCGTCAGCTCTTTGAAATTCCAATCCAGGCCGCAATCGGAAGCAAAATCATTGCCAGAGAGACGGTTAAGGCTATGCGTAAAGATGTTCTTGCCAAGTGCTACGGCGGTGATATTTCTCGTAAGAAGAAACTTCTGGAAAAACAGAAGGAAGGTAAGAAGAGAATGCGCCAGGTTGGAAACGTAGAGATTCCGCAGAAAGCATTTATGAGCGTACTGAAACTGGATGAAAATTAATTGTTGTCAATCCTGTGGTGAAAAGCAACAAATAAAGGTGTCTGAGTGTGACTGATTGACATAAGATATATGCCAGCTGGCATCAGACGCGGAGGTATCCGATGAAAGCTAAGATACGTATTCTGACAAGAAGAATAAAGAGAAGTTATAAAAAAGACAGGGAACAGTGGATCAAGGGCGGGATTTTGACAGTGATCCTGCTGGTGATCGTAATTTTTGCAGGCAGCTGTGCATGTGGGAAGAAAACGGTGAAAGCACCAGACGCAGAGTCGCAGGGCGTAATGAAGATCACGCCGATTCCTACAGCAACACCTACGCCGGTACCTCGCCAGGTAAATAAAGATGCGGTAGCGCAAAGCGGAAGCGTGACTATGGTGAATGAGTATCTGGTTCAAAAAGAAGAGGGAAAGGCTGCAGGCAGCAGTAAGAGCGGCTCTTCAGAAGAGCAGACTGCTGCAGATTCGTCTGACAGCGGCAGTGATGCCACTGGAAATTCAACAGATGAAGAAACTGAGACCGGTAGTGGAGATTAATTTTACAGAAACAGCATTGTAAACAGAAGAAAATAAACAATGTGGAGAAAATCAGAATGGGAACAAAGAAGAATGGTTTGGAATTGTACCTTCACATCCCGTTTTGCATAAAGAAATGTGATTATTGTGACTTCCTGTCAGGTCCCTCTACCAGGGCCGGGCAGGAAGCTTATATTTATGCACTTTTACGGGAAATGGAGACGGTTTCAAAGAATCTGAAAAAACGTCCGGTAGATACAGTTTTCATTGGCGGGGGAACACCTTCTGTGCCGGAATGTGATGTAATGGAAAAGCTTTTACAGGGGCTGAGAGATTATTTTTTGTTTTCGGCGGATGCGGAGGTAACGATTGAAGCAAATCCTGGAACATTGACGCCTGAGAAACTTTCTATTTACAGAAAATACGGAATTAACCGGATCAGCATTGGCTTACAGTCGCCAAACAATAAGGAACTGGCTATGCTTGGAAGAATTCATAATTATGCACAGTTTCTGGAAAGCTTTCAGATGGCAAGAGAGGCTGGCTTTTCCAATATAAATGTGGATCTGATGTTTGCCATTCCGGGACAGTGTTATGAAGGTTGGATAGAGAACCTTCGGATGGTGGCGGCACTTGGCCCGGAGCACATTTCGGCATACAGTCTTATTATTGAAGAGGGCACCCCTTTTTCCAGAAAAAAAGCTGGATTTGCCTGATGAAGATACGGAGTACCGCATGTATGAAGATGTTGCTGTAGTTCTGAAAGAGTATGGCTATCATCAGTATGAGATTTCCAACTATGCAAAAGCAGGGTGTGAATGCAGACATAATGAAGGATACTGGCAGAGAAAGGATTATCTGGGGCTTGGGCTTGGAGCGGCTTCCTTATTGGGAAAGGAACGTTTTTCCAATACTTCCGATATGCAGGAATATCTGAAAAACAGCAGTGCACCAGAAAAAATTCAAAAAAACTGGGAACTTCTTACAAGAGAAGATGAGATGGCAGAGTTTATGTTTCTTGGACTTCGTATGACACAGGGCGTGTCCAAAAAGGAATTTCAGGAGTATTTTGGCACTGCAATAGAGAATATATATGGAGAAGTTCTGAAAAAATATAAGAAACAGGGACTGCTGTTGGAAGAAAGCGGCAGGATATTTTTATCAAGAGAAGGCATTCATGTGAGTAATGCAGTGATGGCAGATTTTTTGCTGTAAGTTTTGGTGGAAAAAGAATTTAGAAATGGTTGACGAACAAATGTTCCTGTGATATTCTTGAAGAACACATTAAGAAATGTCTGAGCCGGAGGATTCCGGATCAGATCAGGATACAGGGAGTTACAGCCGGTGCTTTCCGGTTAAGAAATGGAGGAACAGATGGCAGCAGAGAATAAGAAACAGTTTATCAGAATCAGAGGAGCCAATGAGAATAACCTGAAGAATCTCAGTGTGGATATTCCCAGAGATAAGTTTGTAGTTCTTACCGGCTTAAGCGGATCAGGAAAGTCTTCACTGGCATTTGATACGATCTATGCAGAAGGGCAGAGAAGATATATGGAATCTCTGTCTTCCTATGCCAGACAGTTCCTTGGCCAGATGGAGAAGCCAGATGTGGAGAGCATAGAGGGACTTCCACCGGCTATTTCTATTGACCAGAAGTCTACTAACCGCAATCCCAGATCCACAGTAGGAACGGTGACAGAAATTTATGATTATTTCCGTCTTTTATACGCCCGTGTTGGTATTCCACATTGTCCGAAATGCGGCAAGGTGATCGCCAAGCAGACAGTAGACCAGATGGTGGATCAGATTATGGAATTGGCGGAGCGCACCAGGATCCAGCTTCTTGCACCGGTAGTACGAGGACGCAAGGGTACCCATGCGAAATTACTGGATCAGGCCAGACGCAGCGGTTATGTACGTGCGGAAATCGATGGAAATGTGTATGAACTTTCTGAGGAGATTACCCTGGATAAGAATATTAAACATACGATTGCCATTATTGTAGACCGTCTGATCGTGAAGCCTGGAATTGAGAAAAGACTTACAGATTCTCTTGAGACAGTATTGAATCTGGCTGACGGATTGGCTGTGGTGGATACAATGGACGGAAATTATATGAATTTCAGCCAGAGCTTTTCCTGTCCGGATTGTGGAGTCAGTATTGATGAGATCGAGCCAAGAAGTTTTTCATTTAATAACCCATTTGGGGCCTGCCCGGAGTGTCTTGGCCTTGGTTATAAGATGGAATTTGACCCGGATCTTATGATCCCGGATAAGTCTCTGAGCATTTCTGAAGGGGCTATTGTAGTGATGGGCTGGCAGTCTTGCACAGATAAGAGCAGTTTTACCAATGCTATTCTGAATGCCCTTTGCAGGGAATACGGTTTTGATCTGGATACACCTTTTAAAGATTATCCCAAGAAGATACAGGATATTATTCTATACGGCACAGGCGGACATTCTGTGAAGGTTTATTATAAGGGACAGCGCGGAGAGGGTGTTTATGATGTGGCTTTTCCAGGCCTTATAAGGAATGTGGAACAGCGCTATAAAGAGACTGGCTCTGAATCTATGAAACAGGAATACGAGAGCTTTATGCAGATCACTCCATGTAAAGCATGTAAGGGTCAGCGACTGAAGAAGGAGTCACTTGCGGTTACGGTAGCGGATAAGAATATTTATGAAATTACCAATATGTCCATTGATAAGCTGAAGAGATTTCTGGCAGAAATGCAGCTGTCTCCGCAGCAGCAGCTTATTGGAAAGCAGATACTAAAGGAGATCAGAGCCAGAGTGGGGTTCCTGGCAGATGTAGGTCTGGAGTACCTTTCCCTGGCACGTGCCACTGGTACTCTGTCTGGCGGAGAGGCACAGAGAATCCGTCTTGCTACCCAGATCGGTTCCGGCCTTGTCGGGGTTGCCTATATTCTGGATGAGCCAAGTATTGGTCTGCATCAGAGGGATAATGATAAACTTCTTGGTGCTTTGATGCACTTAAGAGACCTGGGAAACAGTCTTATAGTGGTTGAACATGATGAGGATACCATGCGCGCAGCGGACTGTATTGTAGATATCGGACCCGGCGCAGGAGAACATGGTGGACAGCTTGTTGGAATGGGCACTGCTGAGGAACTTATGCAGAATCCGAAGTCCATTACAGGAGCATATCTCAGCGGAAAACTGAAAATCCCGGTTCCGGAAGTACGAAAGGAACCTACCGGTTATCTGACTATTAAGGGGGCGGCAGAGAATAATCTCAAACATATAGACGTGGATATTCCTCTTGGAATTATGACCTGCATTACAGGTGTTTCCGGGTCAGGAAAGAGTTCTCTGATCAATGAAATCCTTTATAAACATCTTGCAAGGGATCTGAACAGGGCCCGCGTGATCCCGGGAAAGCATGATGATATTATTGGAATAGACCAGTTGGATAAGGTAATTGCCATTGACCAGTCTCCAATTGGCCGTACACCAAGATCTAATCCTGCTACTTATACAGGCGTATTTGACCAGATCAGAGATCTTTTTGCTGCTACAGCAGATGCCAAGGCAAAGGGGTATAAGAAAGGGCGCTTCAGCTTTAATGTAAAAGGCGGACGCTGTGAAGCCTGCAGTGGTGATGGTATTATTAAAATTGAAATGCACTTCCTGCCAGATGTTTATGTCCCTTGTGAAGTTTGCAAGGGGAAGCGCTATAATCGGGAAACTCTGGAAGTGAAGTATAAGGATAAGAGCATCTACGATGTACTGAATATGACAGTTGAGGAGGCAATGACGTTCTTTGAGAACGTTCCATCCATCAGAAGGAAGATAGAGACCTTATATGATGTCGGTCTTTCCTATATTCGTCTCGGACAGCCTTCCACCACTCTTTCCGGCGGAGAAGCACAGCGTATTAAGCTGGCTGCAGAGCTGAGTAAGCGCAGTACAGGTAAGACTATTTATATTCTGGATGAGCCTACCACTGGATTGCATTTTGCAGATGTTCAGAAACTGGTGGAGATTTTGCGTCGACTTTCGGATGGTGGAAATACGGTTGTTGTAATTGAACACAATCTGGACGTGATCAAGACCGCTGATTATATAATTGATATCGGACCGGAAGGCGGAGATGGCGGGGGAACAGTTGTTGCCAAGGGAACACCTGAAGAAGTGGCGAAGAATCCAGCTTCTTATACAGGACGTTATGTTGCGAAATATTTGAAGTGATTCTGATAATAAACCTCTTTCCAATTGAAGCATTTTTGTTTATAATGGTACGAAGACTATTAATTATGAAAAATCTATGAGACAATTATAAAGTCACATCTGCAGAATGTGGTGTTTATGATTACAGTTCGGAATGTGAATGGTAATCATTTACGGCACAATTCTTGCAGAGAAAGTGTGACAAAGTGTTTTGAGAGAAAGGGGAATTTAATGCCTGCCAGTGATATTGGAATTGACCTGGGAACCAGAAACAGTCAGGTATATTCCACTGGACGGGGGCTGGTAGTCAGTGAGCCGTCTGTAGTGGTTTATGATAAGAACTCAGAGAAAATAAAAGCAATCGGTGAGGAAGCCAGACAGATGACCGGACATGTTTCATCAAATATGGAAGTAATCCGGCCAATCCGCCAGGGAGTGATCGTAGATTATACGGTTATGGAGAAGATGCTGAAGTATTTCATTTCCAAGGCAATGGGTCGCCATGCCTTTCGAAAGCCTAGAATCAGTATCTGTATCCCCAGCGGAACCACAGAGATTGAAAGAAAGGCAGTAGAGGAAGCTACTTATCAGGCCGGAGCAAGGGAAGTGTTTCTTGTGGAAGAGCCGATTGCAGCTGCAATTGGTGCCGGAGTAGATGTGACGAAGCCTTTTGGTAATCTGATCGTGGATATAGGAGGCGGAACACTGATGTTGCCGTGATTTCCATGGCTGGCTCTGTTGTGTCTGCTTCTGTAAAGGTTGCCGGAGATAATTTCGACCAGGCAATCATGAGCTATGTGAGAAAAAATCACAGCCTTTTTATTGGGGAAGAGGCCGCTGAGAACATAAAAATAAAAATCGGAACTGCCTGCCAGGAAGCATCTCCGCGGATGCTGGAGGTAAAAGGCAGAAATGTGATCACCGGACTTCCCAAGGTTGTAACTCTGACTTCAGAAGAAATCCGTATTGCATTGAGGGATGCTACCAATCAGATTGTGGAGACTGTGCACGGAGTGCTTGAGAAAACTCCGCCGGAACTGGCTGCAGATATTGTAGACAGAGGAATTGTTCTCACAGGTGGCGGAGCATTGCTCCATGGAATGGACACCCTCATTGAGCAGAAGACCGGCGTAAGCACTCTTACTGTGCAGGATGCTATGTCTGCGGTTGTGGTGGGAACCGGTAAATATGCGGAAGTAATTACCAGGATGGAAGAATAATCTGATTGCTTTGAAAAGCGTAAACAGTAACATATAATTTGGCTATTCTGTTTTGCAAAAGATAAAATATTATGTAAACTATAATGAAAAGGGTACTGCGTTCTAGAGCGTGTTTGAAAAAGGCTTTCTGCAAAGTGGGGCGTGCAGATTGCGGGAATACTTTTTCAAACACATTCTAGCAGTGCCCTTTGGTTAGTGCTGGCGGCAGGAGAAGAACAAATGAGTGAGAAAGTTACAGGCTATATAGATCATGTCATATTCCGCAATGATGAAAATGGATATACAGTTATGGTTCTTAAGACCGCGGATTCAGAGGAAGAGCTGACTTGTGTAGGAACATTTCCTGACGTTACACAGGGTGTGACCATTGAAGCTGAGGGACAGTTTTCCCAGCACCATATATACGGCAGACAATTTAATATCCAGTCTTATGCGGAAAAGGCACCAGAGGACACCCAGGCTATGGAACGTTATCTGGGTTCCGGAGCGATTAAAGGGGTAGGTGCAGCACTTGCTGCCAGAATTGTGCGGTGTTTTGGCGAGGATACCCTTAGAATAGTGGAAGAAGAACCGGAAAGGCTGGCGGAAGTCAAGGGAATCAGTGAGAAGAAAGCCAGAGAGATTGCAGTACAGGTGACTGAGAAGGCAGATATGCGAAAAGCCATGATGTTTCTGCAGAAATATGGCATTTCCCTGAATCTTGGAGCAAAGATATATCAGAAATATGGTCAGTCCGTATACAGTGTGCTTCAGGAGAATCCCTATCGTCTGGCAGATGATATCTCGGGAGTTGGCTTTAAAATTGCAGACACCATTGCGTCACGTATTGGTATACATGCAGATTCAGATTACAGGATCCGCAGCGGTATGATGTATACTCTTCTCCAGGCTTCAGGGGAAGGACATGTATATCTTCCGAAGGACGAACTGTTTGACAGAGCTTCCCAGCTGCTTCAGGTAGATGTTTCTTATATGGAGAAACATCTGATGGATATGGCAATTGACCGGAAAGTTGTTTTAAAAGAGAATGACAGAGAGGTACTGGTTTATCCAAGCCAGTATTACCGCTTGGAACTGAATACAGCAAGAATGCTCACTGAATTAAATATCCGTTATCCACAGAATGAGCAGATGATGGAGCGAAGAATTGCCCAGATTGAGAAAGAAACAGGTACTGTTTTGGAGGAAATGCAGAAGAAGGCTGTTGTAGAGGCTGCTGGAAATGGCCTTTTTATACTTACAGGAGGACCAGGTACCGGTAAAACTACCACGATCAATGCAATTATTCGTTTTTTCGAGGGCGAAGGAGCAACTCTTCGTCTGGCAGCACCTACAGGACGCGCAGCCAAGCGAATGACAGAAGCTACAGGTTATGAAGCACAGACAATACATCGGCTTCTGGAATTGAACGGTGTGCCGAATGAGGATGGCAGAGAGTCTCAGGGTGTTCATTTTGAACGGAATGCAGAGAATCCGCTGGATACAGATGTAATTATTATTGATGAGATGTCTATGGTGGATATTTTTCTTATGCATTCACTGCTTCTTGCGGTGACTGCGGGAACCAGGATCATTCTGGTAGGAGATGAGAACCAGCTGCCAAGTGTAGGTCCTGGAAATGTGCTGCGGGATATTATTCAAAGCGGCGTTTTTCCAGTAGTAGAACTGAAGAAAATTTTCAGGCAGGCCTCTCACAGTGATATTGTAGTAAATGCACACAAGATCCATAACGGAGAGCAGGTTTCCCTTGATAACAAAAGCCGCGATTTCTTTTTCCTGAAGAGATATGATGCCGATATTATTATCCGCGTGGTCATCGCACTGATTCAGGAGAAACTGCCGAAGTATGTGGATGCAAGACCTTTTGAAATACAGGTTCTGACTCCAATGCGAAAGGGGCTTCTGGGCGTAGAGAGGATGAACCAGATCTTACAGAGATACCTGAATCCACCAGAATCAGGTAAAAAAGAGAAAGAAATTGGAGACCGGCTTTTCCGTGAGGGAGACAAGGTTATGCAGATTCGGAACAACTATCAGCTGGAATGGGAAGTCCGGGGGAAATACGGAATTCCTGTAGAAGAAGGGGTGGGCGTATTTAATGGAGATACTGGCATTCTGAAGGAAATCAATGAATTTGCAGAGACTGCCACTGTGGAATTTGAGGATGGCCGTTTCGCTGACTATTCTTTTAAGCAGCTGGAAGAATTGGAACTTGCCTATGCTATAACCATACATAAATCCCAGGGCTCAGAATATCCGGCAGTTATTCTGCCGCTCCTTTCCGGCCCCAAGATGCTGATGAACCGCAATCTTTTGTATACAGGTGTTACAAGAGCACGGAAATGTGTTACTGTAGTTGGAAGTGAGGAGACTTTCGGGGAGATGATCCGCAATGAGAAGCAACAGAAACGTTACAGCTCTCTTTGGGCAAGGATACAGGAACTTTCTGGATCTGTTGTATCCAAGACGGTGTCCTCTGTGTCACAGGATTCTTAGGAACAGCCATCAGTTGATCTGTCTGGACTGTGCCGGAGATTTAAGACCTGTATCGGGGCCACGGTGTTACAAATGCGGAAAACCGGTAAATGGAGATGAAGAATACTGCAGGGACTGCGGCGCCCATCCAGGCGCTTTTGACCAGGGACGCGGGATTTTTCTCTATGATGACCGGATGAGATACTCTATAATGAAATATAAATATTTTGGTTGTCAGGAATACAGCCGCTTTTATGGAAAAGCATTGTATATCTACGGAAAAGATATGCTTGCATTATGGAAGCCGCAGATAATCATTCCGGTTCCGCTTCATAGAAGAAAACAGCGCATAAGAGGGTTTAATCAAGCTGAACTTCTGGCGAAAGAACTGTCCCGTTATGCTGGGATTCCTGTAGATACTGCTATTCTAAAAAAGTGCCATGCTACCCGATCACAGAAAAAACTGGATGCGGCTGAAAGAAAGAAGAATCTTCAAAAAGCTTTTCAGGTTGTAGGAAATCCTGCAGGAATGCGTATCTTGCTTATTGATGATGTATATACTACTGGAAGTACCATGGATGTGCTGGCAAAGCTTCTGTTGGAAAAGGGAGCATCCCATGTATATTTTCTCACGCTGTGTATTGGAAACAACAGGTAAAAAAATGCTTTTCATGGCATGGGATATATGATACAATCATCCTGTATGAGTATAGCTTTTCAGCTTTAAAAGAAACGCATAAGGAGCCATTTATGATAAACGAAGAAAAAGTAAAGATAATGGATCAGCTTGCTGTATATGAGAAACAGGAAGGCAGAAAGTATCTTCCAGTAAGCAAGTACTACAGGAGTGACTATATTGGTCTGGCGCTGATTAAGAATTTCTTTCTTGTAACAATTGGATATGGATTGATACTGGCTGTGATTGCAGCGTATAATTTGGAATATCTGCTGGATAATGTGCACAAGATGGATCTGATCTCTCTTGGAGTTGTAGTCCTGGGGGGATATATAGGGATATTGGTATTATATTCTGTGCTGACATATATCCAGTACACTGTGAAGTACCATAAGGCGAAGAAGAGTGTAAAACAGTATTACACTCAGCTGACGAAATTAGAGAAAATCTATACTCGTGAAGAAAAGAAATTCGCAGGACGTGAAATGTCAGGAGGATATAGAAAATGACAGCATTACTTGAGTTAAAGCAGAAAATAAAAGAAATATACGGACAGTATGAAATGTATATCCTGCCTGTAATGAAGTTTGTTCTTGCACTGGTTTATTTCCTGTGGATCAATGCGAATATGGGATATATGTCTCGCCTGAATAATGTATTTTTAGTACTGATCCTGGCATTGATCTGTTCCATTTTGCCGTCTTCCGCTATGATGTATATTGGTTTTGTGCTGATCCTTGTTCACAGTTATGCACTTGGAATTGAAATTGCGGCATTTATGCTTGTTCTGATCCTTCTGATGATGATCTTTTTCCTGAGGTTCAGTGGTGAACAGAATGTAACATTTGTATTTACACCGCTTTCCTTTGCATTCAGCCTTCCGGCATTACTTCCTATTGGAAGCGGACTTATGGAGAGCAGTTTATCTGCAATTCCAGCTGGCTGCGGTGTGGTTATGTATTATTTTATCCGTTTTTTAAGATCACAGTCAACAATTCTTGTGAATCCGGATCTGGAGATGACAGATAAGCTGCAGATCATGGCTGACGGTCTGGTACAGAACTGGGGAATGTGGATTGCAGTTGTTGCTTTTGTAGCAGTTATCCTTCTGGTACATCTGATCCGTACCCGCTCTTTTGATCATGCATGGAGGATATCTATTATTACAGGCGGTGTTGCCTATGTGTTTATAATGCTTGTTGGAAGTTTTGGAATGAACCTGAATGCAACTGTTGCAATGATTCCGCTTCTGATCTGTACGATTGCAGCTGTTCTCCTGGCACTTGTGCTTGAGTTCTTTGCATTTGGAGGAGATTACAGCCGTGCAGAGCGTCTGGAGTATGAGGATGATGAGTACTTCTATTATGTAAAAGCAGTTCCCAAGGCTTCTGTTGCAACTTCCGAGAGAAGTATTAAGAAAATAAATGCAGAACCTGTTCGTGAAGAGCGCAAGGCAGAGGACAACTCTGGTACTTATGCCAATCCAATCTTCCGACAGGATGAGAAGCCTAAAAGAAAGAAAGCTTCTCCAGCAGCAGACAGAAAGCCAAGACAGGCAGAGAAACCTGCTGCTAAGGATATTGATTTTGAAAAAAAGCTTGAAGAATCTCTTAAAGATCTTTAAGGTTACTGCTTGGCAGTGAATGGTAACAAAGAAAGGAGTACACTATGCAGGATATGGCAGTCAGATTATCAGGATATTTGTCAAAACTCTCCCTGCCCAGTCTGGGAGTAACAGACATACTGGAGATTGCCTGATTTCCTTCTTTATCTATCAGTTTATGGTGTGGATCAAGTTTACCCGCGCTTATACTCTGTTGAAGGGAATTCTGATAGTACTCCTTTTTATTTTATTTGCATATGTGTTGAAAATGAATACGATCCTCTGGATCATTAAGAATCTTTCTACTATACTTCTTACCAGTGTTGTTGTTATTTTCCAGCCAGAACTTCGGAAAATGCTGGAGCAGCTGGGACAGAAGAAGTTTATGGCTTCTATTTTCCCTTTGGATGCCGGCAAAGAGGTACAGGAAAGGTTTACAGATAAAACAATCAATGAGCTTGTGAAGGCATGTTTTGACATGGGAGAAGTAAGAACTGGCGCATTGATCGTCATTGAGCAGAATATCCGCTTAAGTGAATATGAGCGCACAGGAATCAATGTGGATGCAGTTCTTACAAGTCAGCTCCTGATCAATATTTTTGAACATAATACACCACTCCATGATGGCGCTGTCCTGGTGCGTGGCAATCGAATTGTAGCAGCTACCTGTTATCTGCCTCTTTCCGATAATATGGAGCTGAGCAAACAGCTTGGAACCAGACACAGAGCTGGTGTGGGAATTAGTGAAGTAAGTGATTCCCTGACAATTATTGTTTCAGAAGAAACCGGGCAGGTGTCCATGGCCCAGAACGGACAGCTCAGCAGAGGTCTTACCAGTGCTGAACTGAGATCTGCATTGATCAAGGCTCAGAATAAAAAGGTTGTAACTAACAGTAAACTGCGTCATCTGTTGAAAGGAAGAATGAGACATGAAGAAGACAAAGCTGACTAGGAATTTTACCTTGAAGATCATGTCTGTTTTCATCGGATTTCTGATCTGGTTTATTGTGGTAAATGTGGACAATCCGGTATCCAGTAAAAGTATCACCATTGCCGGAGAAAATGTAGAACTCCAGAATACGGCTTATGTGGATAGTGCAAACATGATGTGTATGCAGGATGATGATCCGGATCCTATAAGGGTTACAATCACAGGAGAGAGAAGACTTCTTTCCAGGATTACTCAGACCAATATAACCTTGACGGCAGATCTGCAGCAGGCAGGAAGTTGATACAGATCCGGTTATGGTTCCAATCACTGCCTCCTGTCCGGGAATCAACCCCGAGAATATTAAAGTGACACCACAGTATCTCAGTGTCAGACTGGAAGAAAAAGTAACACAGGAGTTTCTGGTTAATGTAAATTACGGTTCCAGCCAGCCGGGCAAGGGCTACGAGGTTGGTTCCCAGACTGCAAGTCCGGAGAAAGTTAAAATTACAGGTCCGAAATCTCTTGTGAATAAAATTGATAAAGTAAATGCGACCGTTGATGTTGATGGCCGAACAAAGGATTTTTCCGAAGAGGCAGAACTGAATATTATTGATAAGAATCAGGACAGTCTTGCCGGAAGAATGGCTTATCTCACCATAGATAATACCAAAGTTGTTGTTACAACTAAATTTTGGAAGATTCGCACAGGCGTTAATATTGGTGCGGACTATGTAGGTGTGCCGGCAGATGGCTATCAGGTGGAGAGTGTGACTACTGTTCCGGATACTGTAAGTATTGCGGGAACAGATGAGGCATTGGAGACTCTGAAGCAGAATGACAACACGATCTGGATAGGCGGTACTGATATTGATATTACAGGAGAGACAACTGATATTGAGAAGAAAGTCAGTCTGAAAGATGTGCTTCCTGAGGATGTGAAGCTGACAAGCGGAACCAGTGAGGACGTTTGGGTGAAGGTAAGTATTTTACCTATTGGAAGTCATTCATATGGTCTTCCCTCCAATCAGGTTACGGTAGATAACCTTGCTGATAATCTTCTGGTAACATTTGGAACAGATAAGATTGAAATCCGCGTGAAAGCAACAGCTGGAGAGCTTGATGACTTTAATCTTGACGAAGTGAAAGCTTCTGTTGATCTGAAGGATATGGAAGTAGGAAGCTATCAGATTCCTGTGACTGTGAAGCTGCCTAAGGGATTTGAACTTCTGGATGATGTGGTTGCAGATGTGACTATATCAGAAGTTTCCAATTCAGATACTAATAATGAATGAGCTGTTGTTTACGGATAACGTTTGGCGAAATATATTGCCATGGATCTAGAGAACAGCAGCAATAAGGGAGAGAAACTATGGTAAGTGAGAAAGTAAGGGTGAACAATCTTCCGGCCTTCATTTACGACCGGCAGGCATTCTTTGTAAGGAAGCTATGAAATATAAATCTCTTATAACATTTCAGTATGGTCAGGGGTCTGCCAATGCCAAAAGCGTGCTCAGTGTTCTGGGCGCGTGTGTGAAATGTGGTGATGAGATTACTATATTTTGCGAAGGCGAGGACGAAACAGAGGCTTTAAGAAATCTTGTAACTGTTATCAACAATGGTTTAGGAGAATAAGATTTACAACGTTACAATAGGGAGGCATAAAAGTGAAAAAGAGAGTAGCAGCCGCAGTTTTAGGGATTATGTTAAGTGTGTCCATGGGTCTGGAAGTTCCAGCCGCAGCTTTGGATAGCGGATTTGAATCCGGATTTACATCTGAACAGGCAGCAGATGTGCAAACAGAAGATGGAGCCGAAGCAGTACAGCCGTCTGAGGATACAGAGGTGCCTGCAGATACGGCAGCAGCTGAGGAGCAGCAGGTACAGGAAAGCCAGGACAAGGAAGAACATACAGACAGCGAAAATTCAGGAGAAAGTACAGATGGTTTTTTCGATGGCTTTACTTCAGGTGAAACAGTGGAGGAGAATGGAAGTACTGCTCCGGTAGATGGATTTGAAGCTGTTCCTGAAGGCACATTGGATGGGACTCAGGAAGTACAGGCAGATAATTCAGACGGAGTATTTGACTGGAAAGAATGGGAGCAGACAGCTGATGGTTTTAAGCTTCGCAAGAAGAAATCAGCTGTAAGTGCAGCTGCTGAGGCTCAGAATGTGCTGGTTCTGATGAGATTCAGGCTTTTGATGAAGTCCAGGAGAATGGCGAAGCAGCAGGTACGGAAAGTGTAGAGGCTGAAGGAACAACTGCTCAGGCTGAATATTATACTGCGGCAGATGGAATTGTAGAGATTACTACAAGAAACGAGGCTGGAGCAGTTCATACAGGAAGTTATCTGTTTGATGCCAATGGATTTCTGGTTACTGGCATTAAGACTTTAGCTGGAACGGAGAGTGCAAATGGGGCTGTTGGTGAATTCTATTTTACAGCTTCCGATAGTGCACAGGCATATACAGAATATAATGGACAGGGTGCTGCACTGGTACCGTGGAAGACCACACTTGGTCAGATGAAGAAGGATTACTGGTTGTGGAACAAAGAAAGCAGAAACTTCCATTATTATGGCGCAGATGGTAAGGCATTAACCACCGCACAGCTGGATGAAGCCGCCAAGGCAAATAATACATATACAGGATATTATAAGATCAATGATGAGTATTATTGTCTGGATGAGAATGGAACACCACGTACAGGGGATGTTACTCTGACAGTAAACGGAGTAGCTGCACAGTACTACTTCCAGCCAGCAGAAACAGATCAGGAAATTCCAGGAAAGATGTACCGTGATGGATGGAAGAGTTTTGCAGGAACAGCCGGTGAGCAGTGGAAATATTATGATTCCGGTGAGCTGGACAGCAGTAAGATTGGACAGCTTATGGTTCATGGCGTTATTGTAACAGATCTTGACGGACATAAAGATGCGGAAAATTCCTATCTGATCGATAAGAATGGCTATCTTCTTAAGAAGACTATGAAGAAAGCCACAGATGGCAAATATTATCTGACAGATAAGAATGGTTGCATTTATAAGAATCGTATTGTCACTTATAAAAAGAAACAATATTATGTAACAGAAACCGGTGCAAGAGCAACATGGAAAAAGGTATGGCACCGCTGTCCTGGGGCTGGAAACAGAATGTACTATTTTGGTTCTACTGCTGGCCGGATTGTGAAGAAAACCGGATGGCAGAAAGTAACCACCTCTAAGGGGAAATTCTATGCTGGTTCCTGTTCAATAAAAAAGGAAATCATTACGCCAATACACTGAGAAACGGATATTATTTCAAAGCTGACGGAAGACTTGCCAGCGGAGTTACCGTAATCAATGGCAAGAGTTATTTCTTTAAACCATCTACATCTAATACAAGAAATGGCCAGATGGTTAAGAATGAAATGTTTGTTTACAAGAAAAAAACATATTTTGCAGACTCTAAGGGTGTACTTCGCAAGAGCGGATGGCAGAAGATTGATGGAAACTGGTATTACTTCAAGAATATGAGTCTTGTGAAGAATGCATTCGTGAAGAAAGGCAAAAAATACGGATATGTAGATGCCACTGGTAAGTTCACTACAGGCTGGGTGGTTGTAGACAATTCCCAGAATCTGGTTCGTTACATTAACCCGGATAAGAAGGGCTTTGTACAAAATGAATCCAAGTGGATTGATGGCAAGCTGTATTACTTTGATAAGAATGGTTACAGAATCAATGACGTGACAAATATTTACAAATCCGGATATACAGTTGAAGTGGATCGTGTAAATGGTGTTATGACAATTTATGCAGATGCGAACCGTACAATTCCGGTTAAGACCATTCGTGTTTCAGTAGGCAATCCTGGAACAGATACTCCGACAGGTAGATATAAACTGACAAGATACAGCAGATGGCAGGCGCTTATGGGACCGTCCTGGGGACAGTATGGTACTCATGTAGATGGTGCTGGTCAGGGCGGAATTTTCGTCCATTCTATTGCATGCGGCTCAGCAAACAGCTATAATTTGCCGGTTAGTGCATATCTTAAGCTTGGAAGCCCAGCTTCCCATGGCTGTATCCGTACCTGTGTTGCCGATGCAAAATGGTATATGAGAACTGCAATGGTTCCACTATTTATATTTTCGATGGAACCTATAAATCTGATGAGGTATTCAAAGGACCGCTGGGACGTCGCGCAATTACACCGCTGAGGGGAATTAAGAATGGCGGATACTACGATCCGACCGATCCGGCAGCTTAATAGCTTACTCTGAAAGATAGTTGTTGATAAAAAAACGACATAAAAAGCCAAAAAAGAGTGTCTTAAAATTATCAGATTTGATGATTTTAAGGCACCTTTTTACTGTTTTGGAGAATAACATTGAAATTTGAAAATGGAAACTGTATAATAACAAAGTAACACATTTTTAACATCTTGTAAGAAACAAGCGAATAAGGGTAAACGGTAAACACTACTGGTCCGGTAAGGAACGTAACCTGAAACTGTTTATCAGGAGGAGATATGGGAAAATGGAAAAAATGGCTGTCTGCCGGTTTATTTACAGCTATGCTTGGAACTGCAATAATTGCAGGACCAACTGCAGATGTAAGTGCCAATGCAGGAAATAAGCCATATAATATTGAAAATGTTTCACCAGATGCGCATCTGGCACCAAGTGTAGGAGATTCCTCTTCCAAGACAAGCTCAAAGGCATGGCACAAAATTGACGGAGTCTGCTACAATGGAAGCGGAAAGAAAGTAGAAGGAGCCATTACCAGAGGCATGGATGTCTCAGAATGGCAGGGAAAGATCAATTGGAAGGAAGCCAAGAAAGATCTGGATTTTGCCTTTGTGCGTATTTCCTATGGAACCAGACATCTGGATGATTATTATGACTATAATATGACTGAGGCAGAAGCAGCAGATGTGCCGGTGGGAACTTATGTATACAGTCTTGCCAAGACAAACAAAGAAGCACTTGCTGAAGCGCAGCTGGCTATTCGTCAGATGCAGGGACATAAGGTTTCCTATCCGGTAGCTTTTGACCTGGAAGATGAAGCTACATTGGGAACCTTGACCAGAAAGGAAATTTCCCAGATTGCTCTCACATTCTGTGATGAGATCCGCAAGGCAGGATATACACCAATTCTCTACATGAATCTGAATTGGTATAATAATTTTGTAGACTGGAACGTTCTGGAAGGCTCCGGTCTGGATGTCTGGATTGCAAGCTACGGAGATACAATTCTTGCACCGAGCGCCAGCAAATACAAATACACCATCTGGCAGTGCACAGCTGGTGATGAAGTTCCAGGTATGATCAGTACCAAGAAGCTGATCAGCGGTGTTCCAAAAGAGAACAATGTGGATCTGAACTTTGGCTATGTAGATTATACAACCAAGGTTGTTCCCAGATGGAATTCTCAGGAAGGCTATACCCCTGCAAAACAGCCTTTATATTCAGATCCCAAGCTTCACAAGAATGGCTGGACCACTGTTAAAGGCAGAAAATATTACTACACAAATGATAAAAAGGCCAAAGGCTGGCTGGAAATTGATGGCAAGTATTACTGCTTTAGTTCCGTAGACGGACACTTATATAAAAGCAAGCTGATCAAGAAAGACGGCACTGCTTATTACGTGGACAAAAACGGCGTACGTGTAGAAAATAAAGTTGTGACAAAGAAAGGCAAGACCTACTATTTCGGAGCAGATGGCAAAGCCCTGACAGGTATGCGCAAGGTGGGCAGGAAATATTATTATTTCAGCACTACATCCTTTGCCATGGAAAAGAATTACAAATATGTAGCAGCCAACGGCAGCATTTACTATTTTGGAAGTAAAGGTTACCGTGCAAAGAACAAGTTTATCACCCTCACAGAGAATGGCAGGAAGAATACTTATTATTTTGGAAAAAATGGAAAGGCTTATAAGGGCTGGTACACTATCAAAGGAAAAAAATATTATTTCTACCGCGGAACGGGTGCTGGCGCAGGAGTACGTGCGCAGAACTTGAGCCTGACCAGTGCAGATGGACTCGTTTCCGTATTTAACAAAAATGGTGTATGTACCAAACAATACAGATAGGATGACCAGTAACAGTAACCAATAATCTTGATTTATCAGACGGAATCATGTATATTAGAGCGTGTTTGAAAGATCTCCCACAAATTGTGACGCACATCTTGCAGAAAACCTTTTTAAACACGTTCCAAGAAGTCGATAAGACTGTAAATTTGACTGAATATAAAATGAAAGATAAATAAGGAGAAAAGAAAATGGGAAAAATTAAAGTAACAAATTGTGATGATATTGAAGGATTAAAAGTAATCGAGCCAACCGTATTTGGAGATTCCAGAGGTTATTTTATGGAGACTTACAATTACAATGACTTCAAAGAGGCAGGAATTGACGTAGAATTCGTACAGGATAATCAGTCCAGCTCACGTTATGGTGTTCTTCGCGGTCTCCATTTCCAGCTTCATTATCCACAGGACAAACTTGTCCGCGTAGTAAACGGAGAAGTGTTTGATGTGGCTGTAGATTTAAGAGAGGGCTCCAAAACTTATGGAAAATGGTACGGAGTTGTTCTTTCAGCAGAGAATAAGAAACAGTTTTTTATTCCGAAAGGATTTGCACATGGCTTCCTGGTTCTTTCTGAGAATGCGGAGTTTACTTATAAATGCTCCGATTTTTATCATCCAAACGATGAGGGCGGTCTGATCTGGAATGATCCGGACATCAATGTACAGTGGCCGATTCCGGAAGGTATGGAGCTGATCTTCTCTGACAAGGATCAGAAATGGGGCAGCTTTAAGGAACTTAACAGATAGGAGACTGTAAATGCTTAAGTCTATTTTTTCCCTGCCGGCGGATTTATATAAAAACCGCCGGCTGGTTATGAAACTGGCAAAAAATGATTTCAAGACCCGATATGCAGGTTCTTATTTTGGAACCTTCTGGCTTTCGTTCAGCCAGTGGTAACAATTCTGGTATACTGGTTTGTATTTTCAGTGGGGTTCCGGTCCAACACAGATGAACTGGGAGTCCCTTTTGTGCTTTATCTGGTAGCTGGTATTGTGCCCTGGTTTTTCTTTTCTGATGCGCTTTCCGGAGGTACCAATTCGCTTCTGGAATACAATTACCTTGTAAAAAAGGTAGTGTTCAACATTAGCGTCCTTCCAGTGGTAAAAATAATTTCCGCTTTATTTGTACATGGCTTTTTTGTACTTCTGGCAATTATTCTTTATATATGTAACGGAAGATTTCCTGACTGGTACTACCTTCAGATATTGTATTATAGTGCATGCGTCTTTTTTCTTGTGTTGGGACTTTGCTATGCTACCAGTGCAATTGCAGTCCTTTTCCGCGATCTGAACCAGATTATTGGTATCGGATTACAGGTTGGAGTATGGCTGACTCCTATTATGTGGGTGTCAGAGAGCATGATCGGTACCAACAGCCTTCTATACAAAATTCTTCAGCTGAATCCTGTATTTTATATTGTATCAGGATATCGTGACGCATTTATTATCAAGCGCTGGTTCTTCGAAAGACCAGTCTGGACATTATATTTCTGGGTATTTGCCATCTGCTGCTTCCTGTTTGGAAACTGGATCTTTAAGCGGCTTCGGGTTCATTTTGCAGATGTTCTGTAAATAGGAGAAAAGCAGTTATGAATCGAAATGTATTCAGCGAAGAGGGAAGGTAACGGCTCATGAGACATGTTCGATGAAGTACAGAACTGTAGAGGAACTGAGCAGTTATGATGCGGATAGAAAAGAAAGGAAACAACGTGGAAAGTAAAAACGCCATTGAAATAAGAAATTTGTCCAAGATGTATAAGCTCTATAACAGACCACTGGACCGCCTGAAGGATTCTCTGGGGCTTAGTCGTAAGAAGCTGTATAAAGAGCATTATGCACTTAAGGATGTTAGTTTTGATATTGGAGAAGGAGAATGCGTTGGTATTATTGGAACAAACGGCTCCGGAAAATCCACCATTCTGAAAATTATTACCGGTGTACTGGCTCCTACAGCCGGAACCGTAACCGTAAATGGAAGAATTTCAGCTCTTCTGGAGCTGGGAGCCGGATTTAATCCGGAATATTCCGGTATGGAAAATATTTTCCTGAATGGTACCATGTTAGGCTTTTCCGAAGAAGAAATCAACGCAAGGCTGGATGAAATCCTCAGTTTTGCAGATATTGGTGACTTTATCCATCAGCCGGTAAAGACCTACTCCAGTGGTATGTTTGTACGCCTGGCCTTTGCTGTGGCTATCAACATAGATCCGGAGATCCTGGTAGTGGATGAAGCACTTTCTGTAGGTGATGTATTTTTTCAGGCGAAATGCTATCATAAGTTTGAGGAATTTAAGAAACAGGGCAAAACTATTTTGTTTGTAAGTCACGACCTGGGAAGCATTTCCAAATACTGCGATCGTGTTATTCTTTTGAATCAGGGTGTCATGCTGGACGAGGGCACGCCTAAAGCTATGGTAGACATGTATAAGCAGCTTTTGGTACATCAGGATCCGGTGAAACAGGCAGAAGGCTCAGAGACAAAGAAAGAAGACTGGAAACAGGGATTCCTTGTGAACCCAAACACATTGGAGTATGGGGAAAAACAGGCTGAGATCACAGACTTCGTTGTAATGGATTCCAAGGGACTTCAGACCAACACGATCGAGAAGGGGTCTAAATTTCAGATTAAAATGCGCATTCATTTTCATGAAAGCATTCAGCAGCCTATTATGGCTTTCACATTCAAGAATATTCAGGGAACTGAGATCACAGGAACCAACACTATGTATGAAGGTGTGAATGTGGAACACACAGACGCAGGGGATGAGTGTGTAGTGGTTTTTGAGCAGAAAATGGATATGCAGGGCGGGGAATATCTTCTCTCCTTTGGATGTACCGGTTATCGGAATGGAGATTTTACCGTATTCCATCGTTTATATGATGCATGCAACATAACTGTGGTTTCTTCCAAAAATACAGTTGGATTCTACGATATGAATTCCAAAGTGTGGATAGAGGAATAATAAAATATGCAGGAAAAAATCGGAAACGTAACATTAGATTATGAATATTACCCAGGCGAGGATCTGTACAGCGATGGTCCTGTGGAAGAAGAACTTCTGGAAATTGCGAAAAATTATCAGGAGAAGGAACTAAACCAGTTGATCTATGAACGAAACAGCTGGCCGGTCCTTTATCATTTTTCACATATTCGCCAGAACATTCTGGAGTGGCTTCCTATCACAAAAGAACAGAAAGTTTTGGAAATCGGGTCCGGCTGTGGACCGATCACAGGAGTTCTCGCGCGAAAAGCCAAAAGTGTCACCTGTATCGATCTGTCGAAAATGCGCAGCACCATCAATGCATATCGAAATCGTGAATGCGATAATGTGAAAATTATGGTAGGTAATTTTCAGGATGTGGAGAGTAGTCTTACTGAGAAATATGATTACATTACCCTGATCGGTGTGTTTGAATATTCCCAGGGCTATATCGGGACAGCACAGCCTTATGTGGAAATGCTCCGACGCATTGCCCGCCATCTGGCACCGGGAGGCAGAATCGTGATCGCGATTGAGAACCGGCTTGGTTTGAAATACTGGGCCGGCTGCACCGAAGATCATGTGGGAAAATATTTTGAAGGACTGGAGAACTATCCGGATACCAGAAGTGTGCGTACTTTTTCCAGAAAGGAACTGTCTGATATTATTGACCAGGCTGGTGAATTTAAGACCACTTTCTATTATCCATATCCGGATTACAAATTCCCGATGACTATTTATTCAGACAAGCGTCTGCCGAAGAAAGGCGAGCTTCGGGATAATTTCTGCAATTTTGACCGTAACAGAATACAATTGTTTAATGAGGGAAAAGTATACGATTCTCTCACTGATGCAGGACTTTTTCAGGAATTTTCCAATTCATTCCTGGTGATTGTGGAAAGGAAGGAAAACAAATGAAAGAGATTATTTTCAGTAAATATTCCAATGAAAGAAGCCGTTCCTTCGCAATCCGCACTGACATTGCAGAAGAAGATGGGAAAAGATGGCTGGAGAAAAAATGGCTGTATCCGGAAGGAAAAGAACACGTTCTTCGTATGAAAAAATGGAATCAGAAGCTTGATCAGATGTATGGGGAAGTTCCGTTTCTGAGCAACAAGTGCGAGATAGGCGAAGACTGTGCTTATTTTGAGTATCTGGAACAGGAGAATCTTGCAGAATATCTGGATGATCTGCTGGGAAAGGGAGAAAAGGAAAAAGCTGAGAAAATTTTCACAGAATATCTGGAAAATGTACAGAAGCTTCACAGCAAGAAGCCGTTCACAATAACTGAGGAATTCAAAAATGTTTTCGGTGATGTGCCTATGCCTGGCGGACTGACATGTACAGATGTTACGAATATTGATATGATTTGTGACAATGTTGTAATGACCAGTCCATATACGCTTCTGGACTATGAATGGACATTTGAGTTTCCAGTTCCCTGTGAATTTGTACTGTATCGGATCATCCATTACTATATACAGACGCATAAAGTGCGTGAAGTGCTGAATGCAGCCGGATTTTATGAGAAATTTGGTATTTCAGAAGTGATGAGAACCAGTTTTTCCAGAATGGAAAGCGGTTTTCAGGTATATATTACAGGCATGCATGTTCCTATGAGGAGATGTATGCCACAATGACTCCAGGGGTGGAATATTTGTCCCTGAGTAATCTGGGACCGCTGCAGGTATATTTCGCAGAACAAAGAGGTATGTATTCCGAAGCAAGTTCTGTAAAAAGACCTATTATGGCCGGAAAGGTAAAATGCACCTTGAATCTGCCGAAAAGCTGCAGGTTTATTAGAATTGATCCAGGTGATCATCCGTGTACGGTACATCTTGCAGCAATCCGTTTTGACAGGATGCCAGCTTCCCTGGACGGGGTTCTGACACCCGAAGGAACAATCTGCGGCAGCTGGGCTTTCCTTTCGCGGTTTGATCCCTGTATTGTAGATATAGAGGTTCCGGAAGGTGCTAAGAATCTTACACTGAATCTGGAGATTGATGAGGCAAAGGAAGATATGCTGAATGAGATCTGTTCCCTTGAGGTGAGAAGCCACAGTCTTAAAGGAGTGCTTGGAGAGCGGGCGAGAGAAGCAGTGGGCCGTTTGAAAAATGGTCGGGAATCTTCTGCAAAGAAAGGAAAGTAGAATGAATCAAAAGGTAATGCTGGTTGAAAAAGAACGGTTTCTTTTGAATGATAATTGCAAATATATGATCACAGGAAGGGTTTCAAAGGAAGCAGATATAGAGTGTTATCTGGATGGTATCCGCCTTCCTTCTGAGGCAAACCTGATTACTGTGATGACCGGATTTATGAGGGCTGTGGAGACGAAAAATCCAGGAGGCAAATGGGTGGAGGTATTAGTTACCCTTCCTGAAAATCTGCAGAATTACAAAAAACTTGAGGTGTACGCTGTTAACGGAAAGGAGCGTTTCCTCTGGTATAAGATGAAAACCTCGGATCTTATGAGAAAACAGGGAAAACCTCAGCTTTTTGTTGATGGGGAATCTATAGTCAGAGAGCAGAAGAAGGTTATCCTTGCCGGCTGGGCGGTAGGAACTACACCGGTTTCCCTGCAGGTATATGATGAAAATAAAAAGCCTGTGAAAATAACCCTGAAGCGGAATACCCGAATGGACGTGGCAGAAATGTTTCGGGAATGCGAAGTGAATAAGGATTGCGGATTCCATATCCAGGCAGAAAATGTATCTGGAAAGAAGGCTTATCTTGTTGCAAAGGATGAGAACGGAAAAAAGGCAGTCTACCAGATTGGTATTTCAAAGGGCGAACGCTTTAAGGCAAAAGCCAGCCTTTATTCGAAAAAGGCAATGGAGAATTATCGTTCCAATGGCATTCATACTGTGATCCGGAAGTCGCTGATCAAGCTGGAAGCATTGAGCAAGGGAGACGGTCTTTACCAGACCTGGCTGAAGGAGAACAGGGTTACTAAGAAAGAACTGAATCAGCAGAGAAAGACTGTTTTTCGGGAGAACATTAAGTTTAGCCTTGTGGTTCCTCTCTATAAGACGGATAAGTACCTTTTGAAGGCTCTTGTGGATTCTGTGCTGGCGCAGACATACAGCAACTGGGAACTTTGCCTTTCAGATGGAAGTGGAGCAGATTCTCCGATCCGCAGTATTCTGGAAGAGTATCAGAAAAAGGATCCAAGGATCAAAGTTGTTTTCAATGAGAAACAGCTGCAGATTTCAGACAATACAAATGCTGCTATTGGAATTGCCACTGGAAATTATATTGCATTTGCAGATCATGATGATACCCTGGCAGAGGAAGCTTTTTATCAGATGGCAAAGGAAATCTCACAGCATCCGGAGGCGGATCTTATTTATTCTGATGAGGATATTATTGATATAAGAGGAAATCGGCTTTTCCCTCATTTTAAGCCGGATTTTAACCCTGATTATCTGTGCTGCGTAAATTATATCTGCCATCTGGTGGTTGTAAAGAGAACACTTCTCGACCGAACAGGACTTTTGCGGCCAGAATATGACGGTTCCCAGGACTTTGATTTTCTGCTTCGCTGCACGGAGCATACAGACAGTGAGAAGATCCGCCATATTCCCAAAATTCTGTATCACTGGAGAAGCCATGAGGGTTCCACAGCGGGCAATCCGGATGACAAGCCATATGCAGTGATCGCAGGAGAAAAGGCTCTTGCAGGGCATTATGAGCGCATGGGAATTAAGGCAGAGGTGGAATACACTGGATGCCCGGTCGTTTTCAGAACCCATTTTGTTATAGAGGGTGACCCGAAGGTATCAATTCTGATTCCGAATAAGGATCATACAGAGGATCTGAATAAATGTGTGACTTCCATTCTGGAGAGGAGCACCTGGAAAAATATCCAGATTATAGTAATTGAGAATAACAGTGAGAAGGAAGAGACCTTCCACTATTATGAGGAACTTGAGAAGCGGTATCCTCAGGCAAAAGTGGTTACATGGGATGGTCCCTTCAACTATTCAGCAATCAACAATTTTGGTGCAAAATATGCGGATGGAGATTATTTACTTCTGTTGAATAATGATACAGAGGTTATTACTCCAGAGTGGTTGGAGAACATGATGGGCTATTGCCAGAGAGAGGATGTGGGCATTGTAGGCGCCAAGCTCCTTTACCCGGATAATACGGTTCAGCATGCTGGTGTCGTGGTAGGAATCGCAGGTTTTGCAGGACATATTCTTACCGGATATGACAGATATGCCACAGGATATTTGTGGAGACTGGCAACTACACAGGATGAGAGCGCAGTAACAGGCGCCTGTCTGATGGTGAAGCGAAGCGTTTTTGAGGAACTTCATGGGCTGGATGAAAGCTTTGCAGTGGGACTGAATGATATTGACTTCTGTCTTAGGGCAAGGGCACTTGGTAAATTGGTTGTATTTACTCCGGAGGCCTGCCTGTACCATTATGAATCTAAGTCACGCGGACTGGAGAATACGCCGGAGAAGAAGGCGCGTCTTCAGAAAGAGGTGGATCATTTCCGGGAACGTTACAGAGATTTTCTGAAAAAGGGTGATCCGTATTACAATCCGAATCTGAGTATTGTGAGAGGGGATTGTGCATTCAGGATGGCGTATGAGAAGAAGGATGAAATAGTTTGATGCAGAACTAATATAAAAACCCAGTCGGGAGAGGAAGATACCCTGTCCTGACTGGGTTTTTATTAGGATTTTACAATTTTCACGATCCTCCAGATCAAAAGAATCAGAAGAAGTAAGAATACACCGGCAATTACAAAATACGGAATTTCAGTGTGATTATCGGAGTAGTCCTTGGCAGCCTGCATGTGCTGCTGACCTTCCTGGACGGAGGCAGTATCATCAGACTGAACAACTTCAAGGACTGCAGATCCCACAGAAGTGCCGTTAAAAAGGTAGGTGCGGTCAATCTGGTCGCCGTTCTGGGAATCTTCTGTGGTAAGGCTATCGGCACCGGTGCGGCTGGAACTACTACGTCACCGCCGGAGATAATGCTGAAATCGCTGTCTCCAAGGGATAAAGTTACAAACTGATCAAATCCATAATTGAGAATAGAGGCTGCATCAGGAGCTGTCTGACCGGAAGCACCTTTCAGGACTACGCTGATCAGAGTCATGCCATTTCGCTGGGCTGCACATACCAGTGTACTTCCGGAGGCTTCTGTATAACCTTCCTTACCGCCGATACATCCTTCATAAAATCCGGTGCTGCCAGTATCTGTCATGGTGAATTTGCTGGTCAGGTTACGGGCTGCCGCTTTATTGGTGGCAGGGATCGTGTAGCTGGTGGCTGCTGCGATGGTTCTGAAAGACTCATTCAGGATGGCGGCCTGCATGATCAGCGCCATGTCGTGGGCTGTAGTGTGCTGGTTGTCATCCGGAAGTCCGGTGGGATTCGTGAATACGGTATTGGTACATCCAAGCTCCTGTGCCCGGGTATTCATCTGCTGGACAAAGCCGTCTACAGAACCGCCTACATGCTCTGCAATCTGCAGTGCAATATCATTGGCAGAGGCAACCATAATGGCATACAGGCACTGCTCTACAGTGAAGACCTCGTCAACCTGTGAGGAAATACTGGCACCACCGTCTGTGACACCGGAAACTCCGGTGGCGGTCATGGTAACCTCATCTGTGAGCTGTGTATTCTCAAGAGCCAGAAGACAGGTCATGATCTTGACTGTACTTCCAGGGAAAGTACTTCGTCTGCATTCTTGGAATAGAGAATGGTATTGGTGGTATTCTCCATGACTACAGCCGCTTCAGAAGAAATATCGGAAGCCTGTGGCCATCCGGAAATGGAATTGGTAGATATGGTACCTGATGCTTCAACTGCTGCACTCTGGTCTGCCTCTTCTGCAGATATGGGAACCTGGAAAAGAAGAGATGCAAAAAGACCAAGAGCCAGAAAAACTGAGGTTATCTTTCGCTTTTTCATAGTATAATGAACTCCTGTATTAAAATAAGGGTATCTGCAGTGCTGTCTGTGAACAACATGGTAACACTCTTTCTGACAGTGCAGATACAATTCTGCTGCAAGTATAACATATAGTATATTTTTTCCTGTAAAATAGAAAAATATAATACAAATATAATCATATCCTAAAATGTGGTTCAATTCAACCTTTCTTTTACAGCTTCCTTGCAAAATTGTTTCTTCAATGTTAAAATAGGGTCATTATAAAAGCAAAGGATTTTAATATGAGCGATAAAAACGGATCAGAGGGACGGATCCAGTGGTCTCGTTTCTTCAAAAAATTATCTCCTTACATGATCCAGAAGGGACTTTTGTATCTGAAGCATTATGGTCCAAGGGAGTTCTGGATACGGCTGCACGAGCGCTTTGAGCCGGAGGAGATCCCTTATGGTCCCTGGTACGCGGCATATGTGCCGGACCAGACGGTCCTTGACAAACAAAGAAAGAAAAAATTTGCTTACGCACCTCTTATCAGCGTGGTAGTTCCGGCTTATCGTACTCCGGAATTATTTTTGCGGCAGATGATCGATTCACTGGAAGCACAGACCTATGAGGACTGGGAGCTTTGCATTGCCAATGGAAGTCCGGAAGATCAGTCCATGAGAAAAGTGCTGGAAGAATACAGCAGCAGGGACAGGAGAGTACGCTGGCAGGAACTCACTGAGAATAAAGGGATTGCAGAGAACACCAATGCTGCATTTGCCATGGCAAAGGGAGAATTTGTGGGGCTTCTGGATCATGATGATCTTCTTGCGCCAAATGCTCTTTACGAGGTTGTGAATGCACTGAACCAGCATGAGCACGGGGATGCAGTATACACAGATGAGGATAAGGTGACTGCTGAACTGGATGAGCATTTTCAGCCGCACCTGAAGCCAGATTTTAATATTGATCTGCTTCGTTCCAATAACTATATCTGTCACTTTTTTGTTGTGCGGCGGCAGCTTGTAGAAGAAGTGGGCGGATTCCGCAGGGAATTTGACGGAGCACAGGACTATGATTTTATTTTCCGTTGTGTGGAAAAAGCCAGGGAAGTGGTGCATGTACCGGAGATTTTGTACCATTGGCGTACCCACAAGGCATCTACTGCTGATAATCCTGCAAGTAAGATGTACGCTTTTGAAGCAGGCAAACGTGCTATCGAGGCGCATCTTGAGAGGACTGGAGTAAAAGGCACTGTAAGCCATACTCCGGATCTTGGATTTTACAGAGTGAAATACCCGGTACAGGGACATCCGCTTGTTTCCATTATCATTCCCAATAAAGACGAGAAGGAAACTCTGGAGAAATGCCTGGAATCTATTAAGAAGAACACACTCTACGACAATTATGAGATCATTATCGTGGAGAATAACAGCACTACAGATGAGATTTTTGATTATTACAGGAAGATTTCAGAGGATCCCAGGATCCATCTGATCTGCTGGAAAAAGGAATTCAACTATTCCGCGATCAACAACTTTGGGGTTAAAAATGCCAGAGGTGAATATCTCCTTTTTCTGAATAATGATGTAACGGTCATTACAGAGGACTGGATGGGAGAAATGCTGGGGGTGTGTCAGCGAAGAGAAGTGGGAGCAGTAGGTGTGAAACTGATCTATCCGGACAATACCATCCAGCACGCAGGCTGTGTGATCGGAATTGGTGGAATTGCAGGTCATATGTTTGTGGATATGCCTGCGGATCGTACCGGATATCTCCACAAGGCGTCTGTTTTACAGGATATGAGCGCTGTAACTGCAGCCTGTATGATGATGAAGCGCAGTGCTTTTGACAAAGTGGGCGGCTTCACAGAAGAACTTGCAGTCGCCTTTAACGATGTGGATCTGTGCCTGAAGACTACGAAAGCAGGTTATCTGGTGGTTTATGATCCTTATGCAAGGCTTTACCATATGGAATCCAAGACCCGCGGAGCAGAGAACAATGAGGTGAAAGTCAGACGTTTCCAGCGGGAAATCGAATATATGAGATGTAACTGGATCGATATTCTGAAGAACGGTGATCCCAATTATAATAAGAATCTTTCCCTGACCAAGTGGAATTATTCTTTAAGACCACTTCCGGGCATGACCGGCAAAAAGGAGGAAGACTAAGAAGACATTATGCAGGAAGTATCAGTCATTATTCCCAATTATAATGGGATGGCATATCTGGAGGGTGTGCTTTCAAGCCTGGAGCAGCAGGCGTTTCAGAATTTTGAGACCATTCTGGTGGACAATGGATCCTCAGATGGAGCGTTGCCTTTGTAATGGGGAACTTTCCCTGGGTACACATTGTGGAGCTGCCAGATAATTTCGGCTTTTCAAGAGCTGTAAATGAGGGGATTTATGCATCACGGACACCTTATGTGCTCCTTTTGAATAACGATACAGAAGTAGATAAGAATTTTGTGGGGGAAATGCTGGCAGCTATAAAGCGTCATAAGAAGGCCTTCTCCTGCAGTGCAAGGATGATCTGTTATCATGACCGGAATAAACTGGATGATGCAGGAAATTATTATTCTGCTCTTGGCTGGGCATATGCCCGGGGCAAAGGAAAGGATATTCATTCCTTTGAGAAGGAAGGGCGGATATTTGCTTCATGCGCTGGCGCAGCTATTTACCGTAAGAAGGTTTTTGAGAAAATCGGATATTTTGATGAAGAGCATTTTGCATATCTGGAAGATATTGATGTGGCTATCGTGCCAGGATCTTTGGATATGAGAACTGGTATGTGCAGCTGCACTGGTCTATCATGTAGCAGCGGAACAAGCGGATCCAGATACAATCAGTTTAAGACCAGATATTCTTCAAGAAATAATATTTATCTGATCTACAAAAATATGCCGGTTCTTCAGATTATTTTGAATCTTCCTTTTCTGGTGCCGGGCTTTGGCATGAAGATCCTGTTTTTTTCCCAGAAGGGAATGGGCAGGGAGTATGTGGCAGGAATCAAAAATGGGTTCCAGATCAGTCATAGAAATAAAAAAGTGAAGTTCCACATGAGAAATCTTGGAAGATACGCCAGAATCCAGCTGGAACTGTGGTGGAATATAATTTACAGATTTATGGTATAAAAAGTTTGTGCAGAAGTGATTCGTTAGTATTTCGTAACTATTTTTCACATTAATGTATGAAGAATTTATTGCAATTCTGTTTTATCTATTATAAGATAGAGAAAGTCACAGACCAGATAGTGCTTAAAGCGTGAGATGTGGATGAAACGCGCAGCAGGAACAGGTTTGTGAAGGTTGCTGTGAGTGACAGAACCAGCAACATGCGAAGAAGGGCAGAGGTGGCAGAGATTGATTAAAGATAATCAGAAGAACTTCAGTCGGCTCCATGTCGTTATAGATGCCTGTGTAATTACGTTATCTTATATGTTTGCCTGGGCGCTGAGATTTATCGGACCTTTTGCAGCAAATGCAGTCCGGGCCAGAAGCTTCCAGCAGTATATGTCTGCACTGGTATTTATTCTGCCGGCATATATTCTGCTGTATCATGCGTTTTCGCTGTATGAACCAATGCGTATGCAGGGAAGACGTCTTGTGCTGTCTAATATTGTGAAAGCCAATTCTCTTGGTATTCTGATCACTACATTTATTTTGTATACCATTGAAGAAGGCGATATTTCCCGTTCCGTACTGTATATGTTTTACGGAATCTGCATTGTGGCAAGCTGGGGAGCAAGAATGTTCATTTTCTACAGCCTGCGCAAAATGCGAAAGAAAGGACTGAACCAGAAACAGGTAGTACTGGTTGGGTACAGCCGGGCAGCAGAAGAGTATATTGACCGCATTCAGCAGAACTCAGTGGGGATATGTGGTAAGAGGCATTCTGGATGACAATATTACTGCAGGTACCATGTATAAAGCGTCAAGGTGATCGGAAGAATTGCCAATCTAAACGTGATCCTGCCGGAGAACAGGCTTGACGAGATTGCGATTACACTGGGATTAAGTGAATATTACCGACTGGAGGAGATTGTAGCGCTTTGTGAGAAATCAGGAGTGCATACAAAATTTATTCCGGATTATAATAAGATTATTCCTACGAAACCATATACAGAGGATATTCTGGGACTTCCGGTGATCAATATCCGGTATGTTCCTCTTAGTAATACTTTTAATGCCATGATAAAAAGAATAATGGATATCTGTGGCTCCATTATTGGAATCATTGTGGCGTCGCCGATCATGCTGGTACTATGTGCGCTGATAAAGCTCACTTCTCCTGGACCGCTGATCTACCGTCAGGAACGTGTGGGTCTCCATAATCAGACTTTCTGGATGTATAAATTCCGTTCTATGGAGATTCAGCCGGAGGCAGAGGAGAAGAAAGCCTGGACAGTAAAAAATGATCCCAGGGTTACAGCAATCGGCAGATTTATGCGAAGAACCAGCCTTGATGAACTTCCCCAGCTTTTTAATATTTTAAAGGGAGATATGAGTCTGGTAGGGCCAAGACCTGAGAGACCATTTTTTGTGGAAAAGTTCCGTGAAGAGATTCCGAGATATATGGTGAAGCACCAGGTAAGACCCGGGCTGACCGGATGGGCACAGGTAAACGGATACAGAGGTGACACTTCCATCCGCAAGAGGATTGAGTGTGATCTTTACTATATCGAGAACTGGACTGTAGGGCTTGATATCAAGATAATGTTTATGACGATCTTTAAAGGATTCATTAATAAGAATGCGTATTGAGAAAGGAAAGAAAAATGGCAAGACCTGGTAGAAAAAAGAGGACTGCTTTGTTTATTGTGGAAATTATCTGTCTTTTGCTGTTTATTGGCGGATTGTATGTATATGGACAGATTGATTCCAGATTGAACAAGATTGAGACACCTCAGCTGGATGAGAGCAAGATTGTTACGAATGTGACAGCACCACAGATGTCTGGCTATACAACTTATGCACTTTTCGGAATCGACCAGCGTTCCAAGAATGCTGCGCTTGATGCACAGAACAGTGATACCATTATCATTGCAAGTATTAATAATGATACCAAAGAGGTGAAGCTTGCTTCCGTATATCGTGATACTCTTCTGGATATTGGAAATGATACTTATACCAAGGCAAATGCTGCTTACGCATATGGTGGTCCGGAACAGGCCATTTCCATGCTGAATACCATGCTTGACCTGAAAATTACGGATTACGTAACTGTTAATTTTAATGCAATGGTAGCTGCAATAGATGCACTTGGCGGTCTTGATATTCCTCTTTCCTATGCGGAAATGGTGTTTATGAATGACTATTGTATAGAAACTTCCCAGGAGACCGGCAAAAGCTACACGCCAGTAGAACTGCCGGATCCCAAGCCGGAGAACGAGGAGGAAATCCTTGGAACATACCATCTGAATGGTGTACAGTCAGTTTCTTACTGTCGTATCCGTTACACTGCAAGCATGGATATGGGACGTACTGAGCGTCAGCGCCGTGTGATCGGAATGATGGTTGACAAAGCAAAGGCAGCAGGAATTACCACCATTTTCAATATTATGGACGAGGTATTTCCTATGATTTCCACATCCATCACGAAGACTGAGATTCTGAACCTGATTCCGACGCTGATGGGGTATAACATTGCAGATACTACCGGTTTCCCAGCCAAGTACAAATTTGCGGATGTGAAGAAGGCCAGCATGGTTGTTGCAGACACGCTGGAGGATAATGTAAAGGAACTTCATAAGTTTCTGTATGGTGCTGATGAGAATTACCAGCCGTCACAGAACATCGTGGAGGCGAATGCCCGGATCATTGAGCTTGTAGGCGGTGCAGATACCTTGGTTGACCAGTCTCCGATTGCAAGTAATGAAGCAGGAAATTCTTCTGATATTGTATGGCAGGGTGACGGAAGCGGAAACTATGATTACAACGATTATGGTGGAAGCGATTACGACAATAGCTATGATAACAGCTACGACAATAGCTATGACAGCGGAAACGACTATAGTGGAGACGATAGCGGCGATTATAGCGATGGCAGTTATGACAGTGGAAGTGATTCTGGAAGCAGTTACGATAATGGAGGAGACTACAGCGGCGGAGATTATAGTGGAGACAGCTCCGGCGATGGCGGTTTCGAAGATGGAAGCGGATATTGATCAGTAGATAAATATTCCATGATTGAAAATTTAAAGGGACCATCCGAAAGGAAGTGGTCCCTTTTCGCGAAAAGGATGTGCGCTCTGCCAGCATTGTTACCATATTGCGAAAGTATATTTATTCGTGCAGAACCTGAAAGAGGAGAGATACTATGGAAACAGTTGACGTAATTATTCCTGCATACCGTCCGGGAAAAGAATTTGAGAAGTTGTTGGATTCTCTTTCCACACAGAATTATCCAGTGGAAAAAATTCTTGTTATGAATACAGAAGAGAAATTCTGGAACACGGCCTGGGAGAAAAAATTTCCAAAAGTGGACGTGGTACATTTGAAAAAGGCGGATTTTGACCACGGTGGAACCAGATGCCGGGGAGCAAGACTGTCTGATTCAGATATTATGGTATTTATGACTCAGGATGCAGTTCCGGCAGACAGAAATCTGATTGGAAATCTGATCCGTCCACTGCAGGAAAATTCCAAAGTTGGAGCTGCCTACGCAAGACAGCTGGCTCGGGAGGACTGTGCTTACCTGGAAAAATACACCAGAAGATTTAATTATCCGGAAACTTCTTCTATAAAATGGGAAAAAGATACTGGCATATATGGAATAAAAACTTATTTTTGCTCCAATGTGTGTGCAGCTTATAAGAAAAGTATTTATGAGGAAATTGGCGGTTTTGTAAAAAAAGCTATTTTTAATGAAGACATGATCTATGCAGGAACTATGGCAAAGCGGGGATATGGAATTGCCTATGCTGCAGATGCCTGTGTGATCCATTCACACAATTATTCATGCAGACAGCAGTTTCACCGGAATTTTGATCTGGGTGTTTCCCAGGCAGATCATCCGGAGATTTTTGAGGGAGTACCATCAGAGGGAGAGGACTTCGCCTTGTGAAAAAGAGCCTGGCTTATCTTATAAAAACAGGGCATATCTGGCTGGTTCCCAAGCTGGCAGGGCAAAGTGGCTTCAAATATATGGGATATTTTCTTGGAAAAAGATATAAAAAGCTGCCGAAAAAGGTGATTTTGTTTTGTACTATGAACCGTGAATATTGGAAAAACGAGTAACTGTTCAGTGTTTTTACAGTTATGCACTTCGTGAATAGGGACTGTGGCTATGAAAGGTGACACTTTTTTTCGTGTCACCTTTTCTTAATGAATCTATCACATTTTCAACACAATTGCTTGCTAAACTTGTATCATAAATAAAAGAAAATGTTACAGAATGCTGCAGATTCCAACGTGAACAGCAGCACTGTTTATGAACATAGAAGGGAGCAGAAAATGAGTGATGAATGGAATTGGGGACAGGAGCCAGAGAAAACGGATGGCAGCTCCCAACAGCCAGAGAATACAGATGAATCCGGATCGGCTGCATCGGATCAGACAGCGGCCCCCGAAGATGAATTGAATGAAAATGTAACTTATCATTACAGATATACCAGCAGCAGAAATTCAGATGGTGCAGGAAGCACAGACAATGGAAATTATTACGCTTCCAGCAATAATTCAGATACTTCCGGAAATTCATCCAAAGACAGCGGTTTTGAGTCCCAATCTTCGGAACCCAGATATGCGCATTATCAGGTTGATGAACAGGAGAAGAAGCCTGAGGAAAAAAAGAAAGGAAGACATCACAGACTTCATAATGATAAGGCAGCATCTTCCGGTTTGGGAAGGAAAGCAGGAAATACTATTACGCTGGCTGTGATTTTTGGTCTGGTGGCAGGTCTGGTATTTCAGGCAGTGAATATGGTGTCGGATAAATATTTTAAGAAAGAAACTCAGACTGCAGTAGGGTCTGCAGAGACACTTACTTCTTCAGCATCTGCCAGTACTACGGCAGAAGAAAGCACAGATGCAGGCGAAGGCATCAATGCAGAAATCGTAGCAAATGAAAAAGGTCCCGTTGCAGGGGTTGCCCAGGCTGCAATGCCCTCAGTCGTGGCAATCACTTCAGTAAGCATGCAGGAAATTCGCAGCTTTTTCGGCTATGGAATGGAATATCCCAGTACAGGAAGCGGTTCTGGTATTATTGTCGGAGAGAATGATGATGAACTTCTCATTGCTACCAACAATCATGTAGTGGAGGGCGCTACTACACTGAGTGTCTGCTTTATCGGAAGTGATGTGGTAAGTGCAGAACAGGAAACTGAGAATTATATAAATGGAAATGGAGACTTGAATATTGATGGTGCAGTTTCCGCAAAGATAAAAGGAACTGACGAGGATACAGACCTTGCGGTGATTGCAGTTGAAAAAAGTGACATTCCGGAAGAAACCATGAGCCAGATTAAAATTGCCCAGCTTGGCAATTCGGATGATCTTGCTGTTGGTGAGCAGGTGGTTGCCATTGGTAATGCACTTGGTTATGGTCAGACTGTAACATCTGGCTGGGTAAGTGCCCTGGATCGCACTGTTCAGTCCGATTCCAATACTTATGAGGAGCTGATCCAGACAGATGCAGCAATTAATCCTGGCAACAGTGGTGGTGCCCTTTTAAATATGCAGGGAGAATTGATTGGAATTAACTGTGCCAAAATTGCATCAAGCAGTATAGAGGGAACCGGATATGCCATTCCGATTTCCAAGGCACAGCCCATTCTGGAAGAACTTATGAATCGTAAGACAAGGGATAAAGTTTCAGATGAGTCACAGATTGGCTATCTGGGAGTTAAATTCGCCGATCTTTCCAGAGAAGCAATCCAGATGTATAATATGCCATCTGGTGCATTTGTTATGGATGTGTATCCGGGAGAGGCAGCAGATAATGCCGGAATCCAGAAAAGTGATATTATTACCAAGCTGGATGGCAGAAGGTTTCAAGTAAGGCTGATATCAACGATAAGCTTCAGTATTATTCAGCTGGTGAAGAAATCGAAATTGAGGTGGCACGGTTAAATAACGGAGAGTATGAGGAATCGACAGTAACTGTTACATTGAGTGCAAGACCGGATGGTAATCAGTAATATGCAAGGGGAGCTGATAAGGCTCCCCTTTTCACATTTTATAAAAAGTTAATTTCTAAATCAGAGAAAAGTATGGTACAATAAGAAAACAAAAATGATTTTTACATAAGATAGGAAAGACTGCTGGTTAGCCTGATAACAGCAGCAGGAAAGGAAATAATTATATGACTGAACATTTTGACGATGAAAAAGACGAAATCATCGATGGCGATATAACAGAGAAGAACGATGATCACGAAGATGACAGCGATTATGAGAAATTCTGTTTTCTCTGTCATCGTCCGGAGAGCCAGGCAGGCAAAATGATCGAGCTTCCTAACAATATACATATCTGTAATGATTGTATGCAGAAAAGCTTTGACACCATGACCCAGCAGATGAATAACGGACTGAATCTGAACGATCTTCTTAATATGCCTAATGTGAGTATGATCAATCTTGGCAGTATTCAGGATGCAATTCCTCGTCCGAAGAAAGTAAAGAAGAAAAAAGAAGATGCCAGGCCAGAGATTGATCTTAAGAAGATCCCGGCACCACATAAGATCAAGGCAAGCCTTGACGAATATGTAATTGGTCAGGAGAGAGCCAAGAAAGTAATGTCTGTTGCTGTCTATAATCATTATAAGCGTGTGGCTACAGACACTATGGATGAGATTGAGATAGAGAAGTCCAATATGCTGATGATCGGACCTACCGGATGCGGAAAGACCTACCTGGTAAAAACTCTTGCCAGACTTCTGGACGTGCCGCTGGCTATTGCAGATGCTACTTCTCTTACAGAGGCAGGCTATATTGGTGACGATATTGAGAGTGTGATCTCCAAGCTTCTTGCTGCAGCAGATAATGATGTGGAGAAAGCAGAGCATGGGATTGTCTTTATTGATGAGATTGACAAGCTGGCCAAGAAAAAGAACACCAATCAGCGTGATGTAAGCGGTGAAGCGGTTCAGCAGGGACTTTTGAAGCTTCTGGAGGGAAGCGAGGTAGAGGTGCCGGTCGGAGCCAACAGCAAAAATGCCATGGTTCCTATGGTAACGGTAAATACCAGAAATATTCTGTTTATCTGTGGAGGGGCATTCCCGGATCTGGAGAATATTATCAAGGAGAGACTGAATAAGCAGGCATCTATCGGCTTTTACGCAGACCTGAAGGACAAATATGACAATGATCCACATATTCTGGAGAAGGTGACAGTAGATGATATCCGTGCATTTGGTATGATTCCGGAATTTATCGGACGTCTGCCGATTATATATACACTGGACGGACTGAATGAGGATATGTTAGTGCAGATTCTGAAGGAACCGAAGAATGCAATTCTGAAACAATATCAGAAGCTCCTTGCCCTGGATGAGGTGAAGCTGGACTATGAGGAAGATGCGCTTCACGCGATTGCGGCCAAGCACTGGAGAAACACACTGGAGCCAGAGGTCTTCGCGCCATTCTGGAGGAATATATGCTGGATATCATGTATGAGATTCCGAAAGATGACAGTATTGGACAGGTGATCATTACCAGAGAATATATTGAAGGTACAGGCGGTCCGAGAATCCTGCTTCGCGGACAGGAAATTCCCCTGATCGGGATGGCACAGTAGACAGGGAAACAGGTGTTTCATCATTTTGCAGCTGTTCAGGAGACAGCTTTTAGCCGTAAAAGTACTGAATAGTTACAACACTTTTTATATGAAAGGGAGATGGTATTATGGCACGCGATTTTTTTGACGAGTTAAGTGACACAATTACAAGGACAACCAAGGATCTTGGAAAAAAAGCCGGTCAGCTTTATGAGGCACAGAAGATCAGAAGCAAGATTTCCAGTGAAGAGCAGATGGTACAGAAACTGAAAGCAGACATTGGAAATGTGATCTTTGAGAAGTACAAAGAAGGTGCAGAAGTAGAAGAAGCTCTTAAAGGGTTCTGCGAAGAGATTGAGCAGCATCTGGATATTATTGATGGATATAAGGATGCAGCAGCGGAGATGAAGGGACGGAAAATCTGTCCGGCATGTGGAAAATCTGTAGACAGAAGTGTCTCCTTTTGTCCATATTGTGGCTCTGTATGCCCGACTCCGGAACCGGAGAAAGCTGAGGGTGATGTGGTGGACACTGAGACTGCAGAACCTGTAGAAGAGACAGAAGAGAAGCAGGCAGAGAATGAGGCAGGTACAGAGGAAGAAAAGGTCTCAACAGAAACTGAGGAAAGTGGTCAGGATTTTCCAGGTAAATAAGGAGGCTGCATTTATGCTTTCGCTAACAATTGCCGGCGGAATTTTTCTGTTGGATTATAAGATAAAAGAACATATTGACAGTACCCGCCTTCAGGGAAGCAAAGAAGAAGTACTGGGAGGCAGACTGCTCCTTCGGAACTGTCACAATAAAGATAAGATTCTTGGTAAGGTAAAAATCGGCAGGGAGAATTGCCAGGAGCTTGCAGCAGCTGGTATGGGCTGTGTGGCAGGGGAATACTGGCACCAGCTTCTCCACGGCGGAAATAAGCTTAGCAGAGTCGGTCTTGCCATGATCCTGGGTGGTGGAATGGCCAACTACACAGACCGTCGAAATAAAGGATATGTTACAGATTATGTGAGCCTGAATGTGAAGAAAAAAGAAATTTCGTAAGATCGTATTTAATCTGTCTGACGTATGTATTGCTGCAGGTACCATTCTGTGGGCAGCAGGAAATTTATTTTCATATAGGAAAAATAATCTGAGACAG